>SESG01020452.1_pt1 | contig 117192 bp, 138 predicted proteins | sample 3171421 | NCBI WGS metagenome assembly SESG01 (sample SAMN10866946, study PRJNA518727) | freshwater metagenome | biome: subpolar coniferous forest; feature: holomictic lake; material: water; isolation source: holomictic Lake 227, 6 m and 8 m depth | place: Canada: near Kenora, Ontario | collected...
GTTTTGTTTTATTCTTTTCAAGAGTGGTATTAACTTCATCAAGTCTTTTTTTAGAATCATTATAAAGATCTAAAATAATTTTATTTCTTGTAGCAAGTTTTTCTGCTGCAGAAACTTCTTCTTTTAATGCTTCTTCTGCTTTTGGTGTAAATTTCTTAGTAGTCCAAATCTGAGCAACATCATATCCTTGTTTAGGAGAAAATTGATCACGTGTAACTTGCTTCTTAAATTTACCATCAAGTGATGTAAATGTTAATGCGTCTGTTTTAGGATCATATGATAATTTTCCTTCTTTTACATTCCCTTTACCGAGATTAAATTTAAAAATATTATCAGTATTTTCTATAAAAAACTTAGCATTAGGTCTTTTATCTGTATCTACCACCTTTCCAATTTTATATTGTTCAAATGCAGCTTTAGATATAAGTTGTATTTTACCATCTGGAGTTTGAATCTTTAATGATTTACCATCTTCTGATTCCCCAAGAAGTTTAAATTTGCTATATTTATTAATTACACCACCTTCTTCTACTTCAATTTGTTTAGCTCCTGCATAATATTCTATTCCTGTTTCAAGATTTTCATCACCATCTTTTGTTGTTATAGCAACAGTTTGCTTTTTTTCTCCAGGAGCAGCTTCTGCCACAGGAGTTTCTATAGTGGTATAATCTGCAGGATTATTTTTAATATCACTATACTCTTTTAAAAATTGTTCTCTACGAAGTCTAATTTCAGAAATATCTTGTAATGCTTGAATATGTTCATCTTTATTAATAGATTTACTATTATCAAGAGTTGTCATTGCATCATTGTAACTAATTGCATCTCCAGAAGAAAGATCATTGATTATTGTATCTACATCTATATTAGTTCCTATTAATTTTTCAGCAAGTTGAGGACTACGTTTATCATAATCTGCTACTTTTGTAGCAGCATAAATCATTTTGTCCATCACCTCCTGATTGTATACCACTTTACCTTCTTTATCAACTGCACCACCATATCTAAGAGATAATGATTGATGTAGTGATTTAATACTATTTGCAGTTGCTTCTAGATTATTTAATCTTTGTAAATACTGTTCTTTTGTATCTGTAGACAAAGCTTTTCCTTCAGATTGTAATTGAGCAAATCCTTCATCAGTTATTGCACGTTGTTTATAATCTGCTATATCAGAAGTAACAAGATCATATCTACCATATTTAATACGAGGAGTTAAATAGTTAATTATATAATCAGCTTCTTTATCCTTACTTTCAAGAACATCACCTCGTCTTAACGATGCTTCTCTTTCTTCTTGAATAGCAGTACCACGATTAACTGAATCTGCTGTATCTTTAACAAAGTCAGATAATTTAAATTTATTAAAATCTGCAATAGCTGCTGCGGTGTTTTGACGAATTTCTTTATGTTCAGCAAACTTTCCTCTAATTTGCATTAATGAACCTGATAGTCCACCAATAAGAACATTTTCCATACCCTCATTGGTACCAACAGTTTGTTTAATACCTTCAACCATACTACTTAAAAAGTCTGTAGCTTTATGATTATATTTTTTATTATAATAATCTTGTGTACCAACTTGAATAGCATATTGAGCACCTTCTTCAAATCCTTCTGATGCAGAAAATAAATAAGGTCTCACCTTATTTACATTAGATAGTAATTTACCAAATTTACCAGTGGCTGCTTTTTCAACATAATCTCCAGCTTCATTAGTTACAACACTACCAATTTCATGTTTTAAAGAATTAATCATTCCTTTTTCTGCTGTATAAGAAGAACCTAATATTTTAGGAAACTGAATGTAGTTAGTAGCTGAAAGAAGTCCAACGTTCAATAAAAATGATGAATTTCCTACATTATCTGCTTGATCATTAATTGCTTGAATATCTGCACCTACAGGTTCTTGCCCACTATGAGCAGTTTTATATTCTTGAATTCTTTCATTTCTGAATTGATTCAGATTATTGTATGCTTCAAATCCAGCTTCTCCTGTAGTGGCTAATCCTGCAATTAATACTTGACCACCAGTATTCATTGCTTTATAAGAACCTAAAAACTTATCAGATAAAGATTTTACCTTTCCGTAAGTAGAAGCAGCTTTGTCTGCTGCTAATATTCCTTCTTCTGTAGCAGCAAGTGTTTCTGCAGCTTTTCCCATAGAGAAAAGTTTGGCAGTTAACGGTAATGCTCTTAAAGCTGATGCATATGCCATTCCTGACAATGCAGCTCCAGCTGAAAATCCCATATTTTTTATAATACCATCCCAAAAGAAATTAGCTGTAAGTAACTTACTAGGAGAATACCATGCAGCATTTTTTTCTACATCTTTATAATAGTTAGGAAGAGCATCTTCAGCTTTTTTATTAATCTCATCAATTCTTTTATTGAAATCATTATCATAAAAAGATGCAGCTCTACCATCACCAATTGCTTGAACAACACCATTAACAAGTCCTGCTGTAGATTGTAAAAATGTTGTACCTGTAAGTAATAATCCTTTACCCACACCATTCACCATTTTACTTCCCCAACTTTGTCCCTGACCGTAAGCATCTTCATTATTATAATTCCCAGGCATATAATTGTTATATCTAGGAGAAGTAACTTCAGCAAGACTTCTAGGAATAGAACCACCTGTTAATCTATCATTTCCACGAATAGAAAGAATACCATTCTCTAAAGCACTAAGTGCTGAAGGAGTTGGTTCCCCTCCAACTGATCCAGTAGTAAGTCCTTCATGAGGAATATTGGGTAAATCTGCTGTAGGTAAAGGAGCTTGATAGGTGTCAAACTTATTATCTAAATCAGTTCTATTCAATAAAGGTAATGATGTAGTCTCTGGCATTATAAAGGTTTTTTAGAAGCTTCTTTTAACTTTTTCAAATCTTCTGCTGTAGCAGATTTTTCATGTATATACTCATACAATGCTGCATCGTTTAAACCACTTAAAGATGGAGCAATTTGTTCTTGTGTTATTAAATTTGCTCTAGGAAAAGGAAGATCATCATGCCAAGTTTTTGTTTCTGGATCATATACACTAAGTCTAATTGAATATTTTCCTGAAGACACTTCTTCTAAATTTGCTTTTATACCGTATGTACCAACACTTGGAAAATCTACTTTTGACATAAAAGCATTATTATGATTTGATGGTTCACCTGGCTTACCAAGTGATGTAGAATATCCACCCATTTTCCTAATCTGTTCTTGATATGGTCTAATAGCTTGAACTGCAGGAGAAGCTTCAAAATCTTGTCCAAATACACTCATCTTTTGTTCAGGAGTAACATTCCATTTAACCACTTTACCATCTTTTCCTGTAGCAGTCATTTGATATATTGGTGCTTGTGTTTCACTTCCTTCAACAACTTTCATTGTAAATCTAGCTTCAGAATCTGTTGCTATTTTTCTAGCATCAGAAACATTAAAGTCTGGAGAATTAGCAATGCCACCTTTTTGTGATTCTGCTTGATTTGCAAATTGCGTAAGCAATGTAGATATTGAAGATTTCTGTGCAGCATTAGCTGTAGGAATTGCATAATCTACTCCTTGGTTACTAGTTAATCTTTTAGTTATTTCTTCTCCTGTATACTTAGTAATATCATCAAATTTTTGCTTATAGGGATTATTTACATTTATTCTATAAAAATCTAAATTATCTTTAATAAGTTGTTGCTCTTTAGGCATTTGAGTTCTATCTTTTTTAGATAGTTCATATAAATAATATTGCTTTGGAGAAAGTTCTTTTTTTGCTTTCTCATTTTCATACACTAATGCTGGTACACTACCATCTACAAGCTGTGATCCAGTATGTATGTATTTACTATATAATGCATTCCAATCAACAAAATCTTTAGGATTAAGTGTAAGTGTTCCTGTAGAATAATGTACATTTACAGCTGGTGCATCTTTAGGAATAAGACTATAAATATCTCCAAATTTTTCTTTAGCCTTTTGAGTTATCTCATTAACCATTTTTAAGTTGGCATCAAGAGTTCTTTGTTTTGCTGCAGTGGTGTTAAAATAGTTTGCCACCTTTGCATCAACTGCAGATGGTGATTTTTCCCAAGCTGCTCTTTGTTGATCTAACCATGCAGTATCTTTACCTTGTTGAGATAAAAATGTAGCTTCATCTGTTTTTAATGTAGCATTTCCTGTAACAATATCATTATTAACTTTAGCTAAATTGTATTCAGGAAGAAGACTTTGGTCAACTGTTGATGGAAGACCACCATATCCTTCTGCTGCTTTTTTATCTAAATCAAGTTTTTCTTTTTTTAATTGATAATCTAATGCAAACTCACTAGCATGCTGATTGAAATTCAATTCAAATTGTCTAATCTGCTCATTATGAATATCACGTTTCATTGCCATATCTGCAAGAGGACTAGATTCATATGTATTAGAAGTCTCTGTATGCGAGAATGCTCTTGAAAACTCATCAATACTATGAGCTGTACCAAACTGTGCTTTTGCAGCATCAACATTACCACCATTAATTGCATCAATAAGACCACCTCTTTCTTTTTCAAAGTTACCTATCACTTTATCAAGTGATGTAATTTGTTGGTTTAATTTTAATTTCTCTATACTAGATGTAGTGGATGAAATTGCATTTTCTAAAATAGTTTTCTGATCACTATAAAACTTCACTTTATTATCATACGTAGAGTTGATAGTTCCTTTGAACTGTTCTCCGTCTTGATTAGAATAATTATAAAGACTATCTGTCTGCATTTGTTTAAAATCAGCAGGAGATAAAGTAGCCATTAAAGCTGTTTGAATTTTTTCAGGAGATATACCAGCAAGTTTTTTACGAACAATTGCATCAGAAATAACTAATTGTGGTTTACCATTTACCATTTGTGTAGTGAAAGCATCATCTGTAATACTACTATCTCCAGTTAATTGTTTAATTGCATCAAGACCATTTTTTTTCCAATTTGTATATTGGTCATATCCACCATTAAAAGAAGCTTTTATATCTCCATTATTTAAATACTGATTAACCCCTTGATTAAACAACCATTCATTAGAAGGAGCTGATTTACCTGCTTTTTTAGCAGTTTCCATATCTGATTGACCTTTTCTAATTTTTTGTGTAGAATAAACAGCACTTTGAATATTAGGATCTTTAACAATACTACTAGCCATACCTCCAACAGAATTAACAAGCTGATGATTTGAGAAATCACCAGCAGCTACTGTTTTAAGTTTGCTACCTAATTGATTAAGACTAGATTGTAAATATTGTTTATCAACATCACGCATAACATCCATACCAGCAATATTATCAACATAACCTTGAATTTTTTGAATTCCTTGGTCATATTGTTGTTGCTTGTACATACCCACTTGTTTCATTTCATCAACAGGAAGTTGAGAAATGTATGGGTTAAATTGTTGTATCTGATCTGTAAATGAAGCCATGATAATATGAGTTAGCAAATTTAATTTAAAATATTATATATACCAAGAACTATAATATGTTTTGGTAATTTGCTCTAATTGATATAGTTAGAGATTTTTAATAGCTTTTACAATTGAGCCATTTCTTGCTTTAATTTTAGCACCATTCTTTCCAGTTTCTTCTTTTGGTAGTTTTCTTGTACCTATAATCTGTTGATTCTCATCATAAGAAAATCCATATCCTGGAGCAAGTCCTTTACTATTACCATTCATTTTACTAAATGGATTACCCGACATATTAAATGATGCAAGACCGTTTTCATTAATTGCTCTTCCTGTTTCAGGATCAAATCTATAATTATACAAGTTTTCATTTATTGCAGCTTTTCTATTTTCCAATTTATTCTGTGCAATCTTAGAAGCAATTGAACTAAGAGCAGATTGACCAACTGCTTTAGTATTAGATTTAGCTTGAGATTGTCTTTGATATTGCTGGTCAAGAATACTAAGATTCTTAAGTGTGGCATCATTAAGAGTCTGTAAGTTTCCATTATATACACCAGCTTTTTCAGCTTGATTAGCTCTAAATTGTTCTCCAAGAACCTTCTCATTTGCACCATATTTCTGTCCAGCTAAAGCAGCTAAAGCAGCAGGATTGTTTCCAGCTTGTCTTTGTACAGCATTAAAATCTGATTGATTAGCATTTAACATATCCTGATAGGACACATCATAAGGCTGTTGAAGTCTTGGTTGATATTGTTGTGCTTGTACAGGTTCTAATTGATTATTAGATAGAGCATACATTTCTCCACTTAATTGACTAGGGTCAAGAGTAAGTTGATTTGTACTTCTAAATTTAGGAAGAATAGAACTTGCTGCGTCAAATGCCACATCTTTCCAATCACTTTTAATTGGTGGTGGCTGTGTTGATGTGAGATCAGTAGGTGGAGTTTTCTTTCTAACACCTGCCACTGTAACTGGAGTGAGACTTGATTCATATTCTGGAAGGTTGGAATAAATATCACCACTTGGAGCATTTGGTATAACCTTTCCTGTTACAGGAATTTTAGCAGATTGTATTGTTTTTTGAGAAACTTCTGGATATAGTTTAGAAGCATCATTTCTGAATTTATCAGCAGTTGGTGTACCAGCATCAAATCCAAAATGTAAATGACCAGCAGTTGCTCCAGTCTTTTTAGCTGTAGCAGGATCATATTCATTAATTGCAGTTAAACCATTCTCTAATAAATATTTAGATACATCAGGATCTTTTAATATAGTTTCATATGCCTTATCTCCTAGTTTTGGAAACATGGCATCAAGGGCTTCTCCTGTAGAATGCCTGGATGGTCTACCTGATTTAGTGTTTCTTTTAGAAACTCCAGATTCTGGACCAGATTGAACATCGTATCCTTTACTACCAATTAAATCAATAAGTCCATTAATTCTTAAATTTAAATTATCTCTGTTAGTATTATTAAACTTCCAACCATCTTGAGCAGTTTCCATTTTAGCACCAAACATAGCTTGTTCAGGAGAAGATTTATCTTTCACAATCTTACCTTTAGCAAGTTCATCTGCTACCACCCCATGTTCTTTAGCTGTATCAAGAATAGCATTTTGAATACCAGCTAGTATTTTCTTTTTATCAGCTACTTCTTTTAATTTCATATTGGCACCTATTAAGTTTGCTTGACCTGAAGCAAAAGCTAATTGTCCAAAAGCATTATTATCATTAGAATCATCTAACAATTTAGTGGCTTTATCAACAATTTTGTTTTGTTTAACTTCAACCTTACTAAGGTCATTTGCATAATGTTTGAACTTTCTACCTTTTGCATCCTCATCTTCTAATTCAGACACACCATAAGAAGGAATCTGCATGTTTCCGTACACCATTAAATTATCTCCTCCTGTACCACCATCTTTAAGTTTGGTAATTGGTTCACCTCTTTCTACCTCAACAGGATTATTACCATATGTAATACCTATACCAGATCTACCATTACCATCATATTCTTCATGAGATTGACCTCTAGGCATATATGTAATACCATCTCCTGGAAGATGTGGATTGTAAGAAATTGGTTCCATTTCTCCACCCCAATGAGTTTGTAATTCACCACCCATTGCATAGGTTTGCATTGCTTCTTCAGTGGGAGGAGTGTAGTTTGTTAAATGTCCACCTGACCTAAGTGTGTTCATACCCTTAGTAGCTATATTGTGAATATCAGATACATCAATATCACCAAACTTAGTAATTACTTGAGGATTATAATTCGGATTCATCCATCCACCATCTTCCATAAATCCAGCATTCTCAGCTTGAAGTTGTTGTGCTCCTTGTTGAAAAGCACTTCTTTGTAAATTGTTCTGCCCTTGTTGTTGAAAAGCTCTAGTCTTTTGTGGATTCTTATCTAATAATCTACCAGCAAAATTACCAATAGCTTTACCCACCATACCACCAACTGGTCCAAAAATTTGCCCAACAGTTCCACCAATTGTTCCACCTATATCACCACCTGCATTTGATTCACCATATTTACCACCACTAGCAAGACTACCTAAATTACCCACCATATCAGCAGCTTGACCACCCATAGGACTTCCTGCAAAATCAGAAAATCCTGATTGAGCCATTGGAATATGACCACCTCTTCTATATTGTTTGATACTATCATTCAATGGTTCATAACCAAGGTCTTGATAAATATCATTAGGGGCATAAGTGTTTTGTATCTCAGCACCTTGTCTTGCATTTAGTACATTTGTTCCTACTCCATAAGGATTGTTTAATTCTCCAGGATTAACAACTTGGTCTTCTGGTCTTACATATTTACGTCTCACTCTTTCAGGTCTTGTTCCAGCAGCTTGTGCTACAACTCCACTCACTTGAGCAAATTGATTTGATTGATCTAATGCTTTCTTTTCACTTTTTAATTTTCCAAAAGCATCAATTAATTGTCCTGCTGGTCCTAAGTATTTACCATAATTTGTAGAAGCACTTGGAGCATTTGTTCCAAAACCTAAAGCTTGTACATCACCCTGACTCACTGAACCTGAAGGATTATTAACTTGTCCAGTGGTAGGGTCATAAGTTGCTGTACTTGGTGTAGAAGAAAATCCACCAATTTGAGATGCTTGATCCATATTAACACCTTGTTGTGCTTTAGGAACTCTTTTACCATTCTTTCCCATCATAGAAGCAGCTTGTGTACCAAGTTGTATAGCTTGTCCAATGTCAAATCCACCACTACTACCCTTTTTATTTGCAGCAGCAGCTTGAGCTTGTTGAGCTTGTAAATTAGCTACTTGCATTCTTTTTGCATCAGTTGTTCCTGTAACATCAAGATCATTAGCATCATATAATTTACTAAAACTTATAGGAGTATTTGGTAATGAATTACCACCATCATTTACACCAATAAAGTCTCCCACTCTAGCTTGAGGAGGATTACTAAAATCAGTAAGCTGTGTAAGTTGTTGCTTAACCATAGAAGCTCCCATAGCAGCTTTCTTAAAAGCTTTACCATGTTTTTTCATAAATGCTTCTTCTGAAGGATATTTCTTATAAAATTCCTTTTCAGACTTAACTCCAGCTATTTTTAAAATTTGATCTTTCATATCAATTATTTGTAAATGATTTATTTGTATTTATTTAACCAACCACCATTTTTATGTTTAATGTAAGGAGCTCCTTCACCTGTAATAGGTGGTTCATAAGGAGACTTCATCTGATTTTCATATCCTCTAGCATCAAAATTAGGATTCAATTCTCTATTTACACCACCTGCCCAATCAATAGGTCCTCTAGTTATACTTTGTGTATTAGTTGGTTTAGGAATTTCTTTATATCCTTGTAACCAATGTTGCTGTAATATTTTACCTTCAGCCACAGGCAAAACATCTGTAGAGTTTAATGCATCTACCATTTTACCTTTTTGTTCCATATTAAATGTACCTCTATTCTTAGGATACTCAGCAACTACACTTTTACTAATTTTTAAATCATCTCCTATAGTTCTACTATGATTTTTAGCATAGTTAAATTCATTTGCATCTGCCCAATATGTTTTATCTATACCTCTTGGAGATTTAAAAACTCCACTTTCTATAGCATCCTTATATCCAGCTTCTCCAATTCCTCTATATACATATTCAGGATTAGGTTTAAAAGCATAAGGGTTTAATTTATAAGTATTCTTTAATGCTGTTTCTTCTGTAAGATATTTACCTGCTGCTTCTAAAGCTGGTTTAGCTAATTTACCAGCACCCATAGCCATTTCTATATTTACCATAGGTTCTACTATATTATTCATAGCATTTGCTGCTACTTTAGAACTAGCTGCTCTATTTAATGGTTTAGCCTCTTCTGTTCTATAGGCATCTCTAGCTGCATTCATTCTCTCTTGATCTCCTGCTTTAGGAGTGTATTGAGAAATAGTAGATTGAGTGTTTCTAGCTTTTTGATTCTTAATATCTTTTTCAAGAGCCAGTCTCTTTTCTATATCAGATTTTGAGAGAATACCATTTTGTGCTTGTGGATATTCTGTTACAGAATTTCCATCAAACATATAATGTTCATTAGGATACATCATTTGTTTATGTCCAGTGTCACTAATTCCTAGTACAGGATAAGGAACACCTTCCATTGTTATATCATTAGAAGGAATTCTTGTTACTTCTCCTGGATGTGCCCATTGACCTCTTGGGTCTTCGATCACTTTATTTCCATTTCTACTAATTCCGTTAGGTTTCCAATCAAGTCCATTTTGATAAAATTGCATCTCTTTACCATTCTGTGCAGAAGCTTTTGTCTTCTTAGCATAAGGACCATTAGAAGGAGCTCCACCTATTCTTGCATACATCATTCCTGTTGCTCCTGGAAGTGAACCACCCATTTGAAACTGTCCACCCCATGCAGGAGAATAGTTTCTACCTTTTGTGTCATATCCTGTTCCTACAAATCCTTCTGGTAATGACACACTTGCGTCATTATAATTTGGTTGTACAGGACCACCATCATTATATTTATCTAACCATTTTGACATTACTTATAAGAGATTTGACTAGGTGTTAAAATAAATCCAGATGTAAGATGAAGATCAGATTTGTCATCAAGAATATGTCTTACCTTTAACCATTTAGCTCTAAGAGGTTCTTTTTTAAAACTTCTTTTTCCATAATCCATGTTATCCTGATTTACAATTTTATCTATTGAGAGGGATTCACAACTAGGCAAAAATAGCTTTTTATTAGGATATTTCACAAGACTCCAGAAAGTATTATATTGATAAAAACTATCTGTCTTTGTATATGTTATAGTCTTACTATCAGTTAAATATACAGGGTATTTTAAATATTCTTTTAAGTTATTTAAAGGTTTTGCAACCAAGTTCAGAATTCCTGAACTTTGTATACCATTATATAAGATAGCTTTATTGAAATATCCATTCACTTCAATCTTATTGTTTATATCAGGCACACCATCTTCATTTGGTAAATAACGATATGCTTTTGTAAAATCCTTAACGTTTTGTAAGATTTCATCATGAAATTCATAAGCAAAAGGATATTCAATAATATAAGGTTCAATAGCTCCATAATATGTATTATATATTATAGGATTAAGCAGGTGTCTCCATAATGATGCAGTGTTAACTTCTTTAGGTCTAATGGCAGCTATTTCTTCAACTGTAAGTTGTTCTATAGAAATCTGTAATCTTGATTTACACCTGTCTAAAGACTCAATAATTATAACAGACACAAGGTCACTTACAGAATAACTAATTCCAGTCATGAGAATAGCTTTAGAGACGTTGGTCCCTAAAACATTTCCGTAATTATCAGAAATGTTAAAGGGTCCAACAACTCTACTACCATAAGTTTTTATCCTTATTGTTATTGTCTTAGACATTATTCAATTTTAGCAATTTGAGAATATAGTTCCAACAACTCCACTTGATAGGTTAAATATAGTAGGCATTGCTACTGCTGGAGGAGTTGGGTCATATAATCTTGTATATGTAGCATGTACTCCTGCACTACTGTAAATAGTCATACCAGCTTGAATCACATTACCATTACTTAACCAAATAGCATAATCTGTTGAATTCAGATATACAATTACCACTGGGCTAACTGGTGTACATGTAATACTATTACCCCCTACAAAGTTTCCTCCTGGAGAAGTAATGTGTGTATAAGTCACTGTAGGTGTAGTGGTACTAGTAGTAGTTGATGTTGACGTACTAGTTGATGTCGTAGTAGTAATTCCTGAAACTGGAAGATCTATATAGTTTGTACAAGTTCCAGTGGACATTACTCTCACTATTGTTGTTCCTGTTGGAACTACTGTTGAAGTGTAACCAGCTACTAAAGCTGCTTTACTCACTCCTGTCTCAAAAGCACTAGTGTACCCATCAAGATCTGAATAGAGATTGAAGGGACCTGTTGAAGCTCCTGCTGTTGTTAATGTTATTAATACTGTATCCATGATTTATTTTTTAAAAGTTTTAAACTGGTGGTGAATATTGTTCTACTGCAGTTCCTGCTAAAGTACAATTAATTGTAGTTGTTGTAGTTGTTGTTGGAGCAACTGTTGTAGTTGTAGTAGTAGTAGTAGGTGCTACTGTAGTGGTAGTAGTTGTTGTTGTTGGGGCTTCTGTTGTTGTAGTCGTTGTGGTTGTAGGAGCCTCAGTTGTTGTAGTGGTAGTCGTTGTTGGTACATCTGTTGTAGTTGTTGTAGTTGTTGGTGTTAATGTTGTGGTTGTTGTCGTTGTTGTTGGAGCAACTGTTGTAGTTGTTGTCGTTGTTGTTGGAGCAACTGTTGTAGTTGTTGTCGTTGTTGTTGGAGCAACTGTTGTAGTTGTTGTCGTTGTTGTTGGAGCAACTGTTGTAGTTGTAGTTGTAGTAGTTATTTCTACTATTGTACCAGCTAATGTACAATCAAGTGTTGTAGTTGATGTGGTGGTAGTTGTTGTACTAGTACAATCAGAACAAACTTCAAAAGAAATTACACTACCAAATGGATCAATTTGAACACTGTAATCAATTCCATTGAAATTAATTAATGTATAATAACCTAAAGCTCCTCCAATAACATTTATTAAAAATACATCTGTATAAAATGACATTCCTAAAGTTATCACTGGATAATCTACACTACTATATATAACAAATCCTGGAGGACCATCATTACATGCATAACATAAGTTATCAACAAAACTAGTATTCCAAAGACTTATTATGCTAGCAGGAGCTTCTACAATATTTCCTGCTAATTCACAATGTGGAATCCATAATGCATTTCCTGCTAAATTACAACCATCAGCTGTACCAGCCAAATTACAATTTGGTAATTCTACTGCTGTACCAGCAATTATACAATTAATTGTTGTTGTTGATGTGGTTGTGGTTGTTGAAGGAGTTGGTACTTCTTCAATAGCAATCATTGTTAGGTCACATCCTCCGTTTATACCAGAATAAAAGAAATTATTTTCAGCAATATACCAGTTAGGAATATAGCTATGAAAAGAAATCCAGCTTTGTACATTCATATGATATGAAAGTGTCCAGCTTTTATTACAGAAATAAGTAGGATCAGTAACTTTAATAATCATTTTGATTATAGTCTCACCAAATTTCTCATTAATATAAAACTCTTTAAGAGCTGCATCATAAAATACAATACTGCTATCGTGAGGAACATAATCAAGTTTTGATATAATCACTCTATCATACTTACTATCATATACTCCATGAAGACCAATTCCATTAAAATGGTTATCTGTATCTGCATTAGGATAATAACGTAATATTTCAAATGCTAAATGATCTGTAAAGAATCTATTCAGTCCAGTACCAAAAGCTGAAATATCTTGTGCTTGATTACCAGCAACTAAAAATACTTGTCCTCTTTTAGCATCTATTGTAATTTGTCCTTGCGGAATCTTTAATAAGAATTTATTTTGAGAACCTACATATCCAAGATCAGTTTCAGCAAAATCAATTGGAGGTGATGATTTAAATAATGAATCATTACCCATATAAGCTGCCTGAGGATTACTAGTTTGAATAGTAAGCATTGTATTATACAATAGACTTTTATTCTCAAATCTAGCAAGAATTGCTTTATTTTGAATTCCATCAAGAGATGTAAGTTTTCCAAAGTTTTGAGGAAAATCAAAATATGAAATAGCTTTATAAGATAACCAACTATTCACTCTAACATCAGGAGAACTTTCTTGTGCATCAGAATAAATTGCTCTAAATGGATAGTGTGTATAACAAAGTTGCTGTTTCCAATCAGCAGGTAAATGAGAAAAATAATTTTCTTTATTTTGCTTAGAAAAAGTTACATTATAATAATATGTATTATCCTGTGCAATTGGAACAAAACTTTCCTGAACCCAATCATCAGGAATATTAGAACTTACATGTGGATAAAAATCACCTTCTCTATTATTAAATGCTTGTCTAAGATCTACATTAATAGAGCTCTCACAATAATAATAAGGAATACCATAAGCAAACAAATACATCTTACCATCATAGAACGTCCTATTAGTATTTACAATAGGAGGATTAGCAAGAGGATTTGGTGCAGGATATTGATTGTTAGGACAATCAAAATTATTAGCTTTAATTGATATAATATTTTGAAGAATATTTGCAGGAATAACTTGTCCAGGAACAACTGCATGAGTTGGTGGATCATATTGAATAGCATAATCACTGGTTACTGACCTTGCAGAAAACCAGTATTTAGGATAGGCAATATTACCAAGTTCATCATAAAATATATCAGAATCATCAGGAGCATTCACTCTATTATCAATGAAAAAAGGAATCTTACTCTTAAATGCAAACTTACCAATAAAGGTATCTCCACCAAATATTGTTTGTATTGTATTTGTGTTGATTAAATTCTTTGTTTCAATATTTCTTTGAAATCCTGTATCTATTATATTATATGAATAAATTTGTCCCCATTGATTAACCACATTATTCTTTAATGATCCGTAGTAAGAAACTACGTTAACATCAAATTGTTTATTTGGTTCTGTACAATTTTGTTGTTCAGAAATTGTAGTTCTAGAATTATCTGTAACAGCACTATCTCCATTAGCAAGAAGAAGACTATTAGTTTTATTAGGAAATGGTAAAGCTGGTTTACCAACTGCTGTTTTTAAATAAACAGAAGATTCTCTATCATAATTATTAATATTAGCATCATCTCCTGCAGATTGAACTCCAGGAATAATATATTGATGAAGGTCTAATTCTCTTTGTTTTATACCAAGATTGTTTTCAATAGGGGCACTATAATCATATCCTGCTATTGAATTATAAGAATAAGCAAAGTTTCTTCTAGTGATGCCATTGATATAAATAGTAAGATATGCCTGATAAGCAGCAAACATGGATGTAATACTGAAAGGATCAGTTATAGCACCTAGATTGGCACTCACTGTAAGAGCATCTTGTTGGGCTTCCTTACTGAGAAGTTTATATAAAGCATGTTTCTTTACTTCTACAAAATGACCTCTACCAGCACCAAATAATACACTCTCTAATTTAAGAATGTTTCCTAAGAACGGTTGTCCAAAAGAAGTTTCTGGAGAATTAAAGATTTGTCTATATCCTACATCATCATAATTAAATCCATTAAGTTGACCAGGATAACATGTTAAATTTATATTTTGACTTAATTTTGTAAATGTAAAATTAAGACTACCTGATATATATTCAGGAACAAGATCTTTTGCAACATTTATTAATACAGGAGCATCTTTTGTTACAGTGACAAGTGTATTAATAGGAGGATTTGAAATATGTGGTGCTAAAACTCCTACATATTGAAAAGTTGTTGAATCTTCACTTGTTAATTGATATGTATCAAATGCACACAATGTAAATGTAACGTCAGCACCAGCACCTTCTACTATTATAGGAAGTGTTAAAGAACAAATTGTTTCAAACACACCTATACCAACATGCATTATTTTAATAAGTCCTGTTGTACAATCTGTGTATTGAATTGTTCCTGGAGAAAAAACATCCATCTTATAGATGTTACATTGTGCATTGTAAGCATTATTCTCTTTTAATAAGAATGGATCTTCTCTAAGGTCATTGTAAGGATAGTTAGGATAGTAATAATAAGTATTATTAAGTCCTTGAAAAGCAGGAGCATCTCTTGTATATTTACCAACATTTCTTAATATACCTTTTGCTACAATAGATTTGTTAGTTCCTCTATCTCCTCTTACAATTTTAAATCCTACAATTTGATCTTTTTGATCTTGTGTAAGATCTGAATTTATAACTAATTGACTTACTTGTTCTACATCTATTCTAACACCAATTGGATAGATAGCATCTTTTTGCATAGCAAGATTCTTGTATGCACCACTTGGATCAATTTCTATAGAAGGAGTTTCAAATATTGGACTTACAAGAACATCAGGAAATTTATGATGTCTAATTGGTTGGTCAGCAAGAGTTCCCCATATATCAGTGACACATGGATAAAGTTCTGTAGATTCCCAATAAGCAAAATCACCATATTGATAAGAACCTTTATAATTAGATTTATTAACAGCAGCTATGTAATCAGGAGAAAATCCTGAAACAGATGCTGTATTATATATTTTCCAATAAGGTGCACTTGTTCCTTCTCCAATAAAATCTGGATTGGTTGAATGAACAGGTGGTTGAATAATCTCAGGATAAGATTGTGTTCTACCAGGAATATGAAAACCATCTGTTTGTTTACCATTAGCTAATAAAAATACAATCTCAAATGCATACACTTCATCTCTTAGATAACCTCTTAAATTAGTTGCATTGATTTCATCTGCATAATTTTCTGTAGAAGGAATTCTCCAACTTTCCCATTGTAATTTAATCTTACTAGCAATTGATTGATAATTAATTCTATCAATAGATGTAAGTTGATCCCATATAAGTATGTCTTGAACAGTAGTTAAATCTTGAGCTATATCATAATAAGGATACTTTTCAAATATATCATTAATACTAAGTTTAATCGCTTCTTGATTCTGTCCTGTATAAGTTATTTGTTTTATTTGTCTATCAATGAAATATGTTCCTATTAATTCTACAGATGGAATATCATTGATAGTTTTAATTACAGCTAAGTTGTAGTATGAGAAGTATCCAGTGATGTCAAGATTAGCTATATCAATTACAATTGATCTTCCAACAGGATAATTAAAATTAAGAGTTGATATATGAATATCTGCAAGTGGTGTAGGATTTGTAATAGAATAATAAGATGTATATCCCACTCCTGTAGCGTTGGAATATTGAATTGCAAATTGATATGTTCCAGCAATTAGATTGCCACCATTAATAATATCAACAACTTCTAAAGAAGGTATTTCAAAATTTGGTTGAACTTTTAATTTATTACAATCAATTTCTGTAGTGGTAACAACATCACAAAGATTTGCACCAGGAATTGTTACATAAGGAATATCCTGAAGATCTAAAAATCTTCTAGGATTAATTCCATCTGTCCAATAAATTTCTGTAGTGCAATTAGTAATTTTATGTACTACCTTATGAATAGGATAGTGTATATCAAATGCTAAACATTTACTATTAATATAAATTCTATATACACAATCATTGTTATCCATATATCCAATATGACAATCCTTTGTTTCAGGATTAGTCAAAAAGAATATATGCTTATTCTGTTCTCCAATGAAGTGATTGCCTATTAAATGAAAGTCTTCTGGAAATTGACAACACAATTCATTACCAGGCTCATTCTGATAAAATACAGAATTAGCATCATAGTTTTCCAAAGAAGCATTTAGTGCATAAGTCAGTTTACCTTTAGGAACCTGTGATACAGATTGGTCAAGATTTAGTCCTGCTTGTGCAACATTATACTCTTGTTTAATATTACTTTGTTCATTAGTTCCTTCTCCAGCCATGTCTATTAGTTCTATTTGGTAATTCGTACATGTTTAATCTATTCAAGTCATTCTTGATTCTACGTTGTTTAGTCCAAGCATCTTGTTTCTTGATTTCAATATCAGCCATGATATATGCCTCTTCTGAAAGTTGTTTATAATAAACTAACTTTTGTTGAAGTTGTTGAAATGTTTCATCATTAGTTTGATTAGATAACATTTCAAACACTTTATATTTAATAAATGCTTCTACATATTCTCTAATACGATAGTTATCAGGAATCATTTGATTTCCTGCAGTGTCATATTCTAAAGCATAAAATAATAAATGAACAATACCATTTCTAAAATTAGTAACAAATTTATTACTTCTAATATCAAATGAATCATATCCACTAGAACCTGGAGTGAATTCATTTCTAGGAGAAGCTCCACCTGTAAAATTCCAAGCATTAGTATATTCTACAGAACATTGATTTTGTGTAGAAATATTTCCTGGTTTAAGAAGATATTGTTTTCTGAAAGATCTAGATGCTTGACTATTTGTTTTATATACAGTTTGAATTAATTCAGGCATACAATTTCCACAACATTCAGGGTCACTACAAACAGTACAAGGAGTAGTGTTAGTTGTAACAGGCTCAAGCATTATTGTAGTTTGTGTAGCTGCTTGAGAGTAAAATGAATTAGCAGTTTGATATGGATAATTTGAAGGAATCTCTACACACATCCAAGCTTCTCTTACAGCATAAAAATTATCTGGAAGTCTTGCTTCAAAATCTTCTACGTATAGCACTTCTTGAGAAATTACATATGTTGTCCTTCCAAGTTTTTTTAAACACTTATCAAGATAGGTGGGAAACAAAAGATCATCTACAGCTCCTGTATCAAAATAACTCTTCAGTTCTTCTTTAACAGTTGCATAAATAGGATCTGGTGAAACAAATTGATATTTATAATAGTATGACATAGTGTTTTAAATTTTCCACTCTCTATAGAGATGTTGATATTTATTATCAGTTTTTATATAATGTGAAAGTAATCTTGAAGTTGTACGTGTTGGTTTGAAATACCAGAGATCAATATTTTTAATTCTTGTAGATTCTTTAAACCATATCCAACCAAAGAAATATCCTTCTGTATGAAAATTGAAATTATATATTCGTTTACCTTTTTCTTTACTCTTTTTCCAATCAATAGGTAGATTCACAAATTCTTTACCATCTATTCCTTTCATTTTTCTTCTCTTTTTTTTATTGATAGAGAATTCACCAAATCCAAAAGGAAGTCTTGCTTTTTCACCAGTTTCTAAAATATAAGATTTAAAAGACTCATTGAATGAATAAACAATATTCCTCCATTCATCAAATGTCATTTTGATTGTTGGATTCTTTTTACAGAAATCATTGTAGTTTTCTTTACTTGCACTTCTCCAATCAATATGAGTCCTCATTATTTTCCATTTGGTGCATTAGGTGCTTGACCATCTACAGCATCAGATGTAAGGTCAGTCTTTAATCTAAAATATGTAGATAAGAGTTTTTGTGATGTTAATTCTAAAGTTTGTTTTTCTAAATATCCTGGAAGTCCATATTCTTTATCTAGAGGATTCTTACAATAATTATCATCACTATAAGCAATATATTTGCAATCGCAATCAGGAAACATTATTTCATTAGGAACATCTTCTTCAAAAAAAGCAGCTATTCTAATTGTTTGTAAAAAAGGATTGTTTACATATAGATAACCATTAGAAATCCAATAGTATTCTTCGTTTTTTATAATAGGAAGTCTTAAAAGATTCAAATATCTATTGATAGTTATTTCCTTAAGTTTCTTTCCTTTTCCACCCATTACATTAATTGAATATACACCCTGTATCAAATATTGATAATTACCTTCACAAATTCGTGGAAGTTTATATTTACTTCTTGCAACTTGACAAGGATCTGTATATCCACAACAATCAGAAATAGGAACCTCTATCATTTCTAAACATGGAATAGTTGTAAATAATGTATCAGTAGCCCAAAGCTTTCTAAGATTTGTTTCTCTTTTTACAAGCATGAGAGTATTGTTCTTAATCTCAGATGCAATCACTCTATCTGTAATAAGACCATCAGAGGATAGCAATTTATGCATTCCTCTCACATCTGATACTAATTTTCTTAACGTTGGCATTATAGATATTGTTTAAATATATTTGTCATTCCATCCAATTCATCAATTAAAAATCCTGTTACTTCTCCCTTAGACATCACATGTCCTAATTTATCTTCCCATAATCCCTTCACTTTATTAAACGCAGGGATTTGATAGAATTTGATACCATTAAAATCATGACTTATTTCATGATGTTTGTCTCCAGTGAAGATATAAAAGTTTGTATGTTCTGACCATCCTTCTCGAAATTCTATTGGAAATATACCAGCAAGTTTTACAGGTTTAATAGCATCACCATGATTAAACATCATAGCAGATGTTCCATAACTTACATACTTTCTATATTTTGGAGAACAGTCAAATGTTACTCTTTTTGTATTTCTAAAATAACTTTTCAACCATGTAACTAAATGCCATCCTACATATTCATCATGATTACCAGATACATATACAACATTTAAATTATTACAATATTTCAATAACATCCATATCATACTAATCTCATGTTCACAAATAAATTCAAATGAATGATGAAAGCTATGTGTATTTGTTTGAGGAGTTCCTTTTGTAGTGGCTCCTGAGTATTCACTATTAAATTCATCTGAACCAATAATGTAAGTGATGTCATCTATATTATTAGAAAGACCAGATTGAGCTGCTATTGTTTCAATTTTGTATTGTAGATTATATAGTCTATCAGCAATATTATTATCACCGTCAATGTCATATTTATTCAAATGAGCATCTTGTTTATTAATAACAAGCATTGCGTTTGATTTACTTGACATGAATTCAGGACCATCAACAGTCTTATCTGTAGGAGTATATGAATTTAAAAAGTCCACAAATGCATCTTGAAAAACTTGCTCTGTAGACTTTTTACTTAACCATGCTTTAACTTGCCAATGTGGTTGATCATCATTTCCCCAAAAGTTCTGTACATATTTAGTTATGTCCCACTTAGTAATATCAATTTTACATTTATCAATTAATTCATCAAGTGTTTTAATTTCTTCTCTAGAATTAAATGTAAGTTCTCCTGTACCTTCTTGAAGATTTTCTTCAAATTTTATAATCCTATCTATTTCTATTTCTTCCTTTTTTGATAAATTTCCTGTTTTTAATTCTTTTAACAGTTCATAAACTTTGAATTCTGTAACACCTAATTTGTCAGCGTAGAATTGTTTGCTCTTTTTTCTTTTAATTAATTTTCTAAGTTGAACTAACAAATCTTGATTATTTGACATATGTTACACTTTTACATTAAAATTAGCGTGAAGATACAATTTTATTTTTAAATATACCAAATTAATTTAATCAATCTAGTTATCTACATTAACTAAACTTGTTAAAAACAAAAACCCCTAATGTAGATACATTAGGGGAAAATTCCTGTAAACCAATAAAACAAGAATTTTTAATTATATTAACAAACGTTACACCATGCAGTGTCAGTTATAGTACCAGCTCCATTAATGTTTGCATAATAATTAAGACCATCTGTCCACATTATACCAAACCAAGGAAAACTTGGATCTGGAACAAATGGAATTGTTAATGCAGAATCTGTATAAAAAATATAACCTATTGCAGGAGGTGCACCTATAGTATCACTACTTATATATAATGTAGTGGGTTGAGAAAAAGTTCCTTGACAAGAACCACAAGGTGTATCATATCCAACTGTAGCCTGTACAGCAACGTATGGAGGTCTTACAGTTGTAGTTGTAGTAGTTAAACAACTTGAACAATGGTCGCCAATATTTATTCCATCACTAGACCCTTGTATTAATACATCCCAACCTGTATGTATAGGACCTCCCCAATTTATTCTAAACCAAAAACCACCACTGTTAACAGGATTTGTCATTTCTGGATCAGTATAAAATATCATATAGTGAACAGGAGTTAAATAACTTGCATTAGAATATACAGTAGTTATAAAATTATTATCTGAACATGCATCACATACAGTACCATAACCATCAGTAATTGTACTTACAATATAAGCAGGAGTAGGAGTTTGTATAGTTGTTGTTGTACTAGTTGTGTTACATGCACTTATTACAGAACAGAAAGCACCAAGCAAAGAAGGGTTTGATTCTAGTCCTGCTATTAAATTAGCAACTAATTGTGAAGGGGACATTTCATTATCTAGTTTTGCTAAAGCAAGACTTACAGAATCTCCAGGATTTATTCCTGAATTTGGAAGAACTGGTCCAGCATAACATAATAATGTAGAAACAATAGGATAACCTTTAAATACAGAATTACCTTCACATCCTGGAGGATAGAAAGAATAAGTGATTGGAAAACAAGGCATTCCTGGTAAACAAGACATATCAATAGATATTAAGGGATGTACATAATATAATAACAAGCAATAACAGGTTGAATATTCAAATGTCCAAGACTACCACCTATAGCTGAATTCGCTACAGATAAATTAGTTTTTGAAGCACTAGTAAGACCAACTACTGCTTCTGGATTAAGAGAATTTGTAAGATAGTAACCTAAATTACCACCATCTGCATGAAAACTAGATAGAGGATGTATACCATCAAGAGGAGTTCCTGTATCATCTGGTGCAGCAATAAGGTGTGTGTGTGCAGTTTCTGTAACAGTGGCAATGTGTGTATGTGAAGGAATTTGTGAAGGAGTTAATGTAATAACATTAGCACCAGCAATATCACCTACAGCATAGTTAGGATTTGCAGGATTTGCAGGACTAATCACAGGACTTAATGCACCTCCAGGAACCAACTGAATTGCTCCAACTCCCACTCTACCTCTTTTATCAGGAGTACCATTTAATCCATTACATAAATAGATTTTATCCCAACCAAGACCAGAAAGTCCTTTACCTGTACCATCAAAATTTGATAGGGTGCCATAATATTCTACAGCAGTGTAAGGAACCATTTTTGTATATTGTTGTGTATCAATTGATGTACCAGCTATATAAGCAGCAATCAAAGTATCAAGGTCAGCAAGTTTTACATAATTAGTAGATAGGTCTAAAGCAAGAGCTGTTAAAGCTGTATTTGTTGAACAAAGTTGTGTAATAACACCTTGTAAAACAGAATGTGTTCCTAATGTACCATTAATTTCTAAACATGCTGCATCATAATTACCATTAATTATAGCAACTGAATCTACCACTTCCATGAGAATAGTATCAATCTCACATGTTGCTCTAATTAAAGCTGTAAATAACTCTACAGCATTAGGAGAACTGGAAGAAAGATAACTATTGATTATACTACATAAATCAGCTGGATTAATATTAATAGTTATACCACTACCAATCATTACAGATTGTAAGTAATTGGTAAGAGATGCTTCTATTGAAGCTAATGTATCTCCTGTATTAATTCCTAATGCAGTGATTGAAGGTCCTGTATATCTAACACATTTGTCTGAAACAATTTCAGCACAATCATTGAAACAATTTGAGCAGCTCATATTATTTTTATAGTTTAAAAGGTTTAATTAATCCCAATTACAAGGATCAAAAGGAGTAGGATAACAACATTGTGAATAATCAAATGTGTACTCACTATATCCATCTGGATTTGGAGAACTATAAAAAAGAGTATCAATATAACATGGATTAATCAATGTTATACCATCTCTAGTGTAGTTTCTAATTGCTATAATTCCAAAATTACCATTATGATTATCCTGTGTACGTACAAATTTTAATGTATTAATTCCATGTTGCACCAGATATGTAGGAAAACTAAATGTTGGCATAATTTGAGGATTTATGGGACAACAAAAATCTGGTTGTAAAATTGTTAAAGGAGATGAATTATCTCCTATAAACATTCCTCCATTTGATACACCACTCATGGTTAAATCTATGTGTCCGATATATTCATTGTTTAAATATATATCGAAATTATCATCTTCTTCCTGATTAATATTACATATCTGTATTACTAACACTTTGTTTTCACAACCAGGAAGAGGTGTTGGTCCATTATTACAGTTACATGGAATTTCACATCCTGCTGTCAGTCTCTTCACTTTACTAGCAATCATTTGGATGGTATAGTTAGGTGCGTATTCTGGATTACAATATTTATAAGTTAATATACGTTTATAGTTTAAAAGATCGCTAATAACATCACCTTGTGTGATATTATTAAGCATGAACACAATGTTATTATATTCACTATTTGCTAGAAGTGTAAGTTTACAATCTATATCATTAATTAATACAGGAATCGTAGTACACTCAATACAATTGGTTAATCTTGGAGATAACATGTTTTAATTTTTGTTTTGCTTTTTCAGCAGCGTAATTACATGCAGAGCATAAGCCATTGACAAGTTGACACCCACAACTGACTCTCACTCCACAATTAGTACAGTTTGCCATATTAATAGTTGTTGTTTATATAATTATTTCCAGAACAGCCACAACCATTCCTGATAAAATTATTAAGCATTCTATCAGCTTGTTTATATAATTTATTAGCTGTGTCCACTGCACAATTATTAGCAGCAGCAACTGCTCCTTGAATTTGAAAATATATAGTGTTTAAATCAACCTTTTGTTGCTTTTTAATAGCCATATCACATTCCATCATATCAAGTTTCATAAATGCATTATCAAACTTTTCTTGAAGACGTTCTATACGAATGATTGTTTTATTTACATAATTCAAATAAGCAGGAGCAACAGTGTATACAATAGTATATATACCATCTGGTAAAGGAAGTAAAGGATCTCCAACAGCAGTGATTCCTAAAGAAGTTGAATTAAATATGTTGAAGTCATTTATTGTAAAAGGAAGACTCACTAAACCAAATGTTGGTACAGTGATGTTAATTGTAGGAGCACTGACAGGAGGACTATCAGGATATGTTGAAGCATCAGCAATACCTAATGTTTGCGTATTATAAGTGGGAATTACTAATATATCTAATTTTAAATCTGCCATAAGTTTATAAAATAATAATGCCAGAGGATTTGAGAAAGATCCTCTCACCCTCTGGCATAGGTTATATGATTCAGCTTATACTTCTTCGATTAAGGAATCAAAGTGGTTGTAGTTGAAGTGGTAGACCATACAGTAGTAGTGGTTGAAGTGGTAGATGTGATAGGAGCACTATCATCAGTTACAGCACCTAAAGCAGCTACTAAGATTGTTTGAATTGCAGCAGATAAACTCTGAGGAATTGCAAGAATCACTGTAGAATCTTCAATAATATAATCACCCCATTTGTATTCAGATTTGTCAACTGTATTAAACTTAATGTAAAAAGTATTATAAGTTGTACCATCAGTTACCCAAGACTCAAAGTTCTCATTGTAACCAACCATTCTATACAAATGTTTTAAGTAACCAGCTTGATAGCTATAGAAATTCTTTTCTAATTGCTTAATCTCATCAGACGTACCAGCTACATAAGAAGCACGTTGTGTAACTATTGGAGTTGCAATAACATTACAAGCATCAGCAACGATGAAATCAGCAGTGGTAGCAGGACCAGCATACACGAATGTACGGAAATACATTCTATCATATTCCCAAGGATTAGCAGCTACATCACATGGTTGACCATATTTAGTAAGAGGCTTTCCAGAAATACGTAACAATGCACTAGAATCATTACCAATTCTTTGGAATTGATAGAAGCTACTAAAGCTAATGTTATCAGGATTGTTACCAGGAGCTTTTGCATTTAGTTTAGCAATTAACTGATCAATCAATGTAGGAACATCAACTTCAGCACAAGGGTCACCACCACATGCAAGACAAGGAGCAACAACTGTTACACTACGAGTGAAACCATTGAAATACAATGTGTCAATGTAGCTAGAGTGTGCACGTAATGTTAATGTTACAACATCACCAGCTTTTACTTGGAAATTAGTAACATCAGTTACTTGAGTGGCAGCAACTGGAGAACCAGTAACTTTATACCATTCAGTAACTTGGCTAGAAGCAATCTTATCAGAACGCTTGCTACCCTGTAAATAAGTATTAGTTCTACCTTGAGCAATGTAAAAGTATTTGAAGGCTGCAATATTACCAGCGTTAGCCACTGTATAATCGCTACCAAAAATACCAACTTGACCAGCTGTTAAATTTTGTGTAGATGTACCAGGGCTAGGTAGAGTGTTTCCTACTGGTACCACAAAGAGCGTGGTTAATGAAAAATCAGACATGTTTATTTGGATTTAAATGTTTAAATTATTATTCGTTTGTTTGTATTCTGTATTGAGCAGATTGTGTTGCTGAAGCATTCTCGGTATACATTGCTAAGTTCTGCACTGTAAGATCAACTAATTCGTCTTCCAAGTAGTTCTTCAATTCACAATTCTCATCTTTAGATTCTGTACCATCTAGTTTTATATATCCTTCTTTATCAATATAAACTGGGTATCTCAAATATGAAATGAACAGTTTAGTTGGTGTAAAGGTTCCATCTGTAAACACACTTATTTCATCAGATGAAATAAAGTTAAATGTTTCTTGATATTCAAAAGATGGTTTATAATGAGTGTTGTTTAAAATTAGTGAAAGATCACTATGTTTAGCCAAGTCATGATTAATCCAAATTATTCTATCTTTACATCTACCTTTATCTGCTAGAATATAACAGTCTACATAAAACATGTAAGCTGGTTTTAATTCTAATAAAGAAGCTGCCCATTTATTTAATTCTTTATTTACTAATTTTAATTCGAGTGGATGATCTTCATATCCTTCTACAAGTCTTTGAAGATCTTCATATCTCTTTTTAAAAGCATCAAAACCAAGACCTCCCACTACACTATTACCATCAAGTTTTTGCTTTATTAATTTAATCTGTGCCTCATTAAGAGCAAGAATTTTATCTTCTAATGCAATTTGTTGATGGTCATTACTAGATAGCTTATTTAGTTTTTGATCAATCTTATATAATAAACTATCTACAGGTATCATGTTGAAGCTAATTTCTTAGTTTTTAACTTTCCTTCTAATACTAATAACTCATCTTGGTTATCATCATCAGCTAGGAATTTAATTAATGCATCCTCATCAGCAGCAATTTCATATTCACCTTCATAAATCTTACCGTTAGGTTTGATTCTATATATAGAGTGTGTAATTGCTTGTTTAACAAGGTCTTTAATATGAAGCAAGTTTTCTTTCATGTCTGCAAATCTATTAAAAACTTCTATTGTAGATAAGCCTTGGTATTTACCAGTTTTAAATTCTGTTTGTTTCAGAATATTATCAACTTGATTGTACACAAGATCTTCTTTACTATCGTCACTAATAGGTAAACCTAAAAGTCTGGCTACTTTCTTTTTCTTCTCTGGAGTCATTGAATCAAACTTGCTAATTGCTTTGTTGATTAATTGTTTCTTTTTGAAGATGACAGCATTTTCAATTTCATCATCTGCAACATAAAATTGTGTATCTGCAGGATAATCACCTCTTTCCCATGCTTGATAAGAAGAAGAGATTGTTGGATGAACTCTTAGCCATGAAAAAGCTAATTCTTGAAAAGGAATGCTTAAATCAAAGTAGTTATCTCCATCTAATAATTTAACTGATTGCACATGTAATGTGTCGTCAGAAGAAGTAGATAATCCATAGTTCCAGAAACTAGAACGTGGTCCTAAATCAATATCACCTAAAGCTGATTCGAGTTTTTTTCTAAGTTCAGTAACTCTTTCAACTTCTATTTCTCTTTCCAAAGGATCACTAATTCTACGAATATAGGATGCATTTGAATCAAGACCTGTTCGATATTGACCATCTAACTCTTTATAAGGATATTTAAAAACTCCTGTTCCAGGAATTCTTGTTAAGCCTTTGGTAGCAAGTCCACCTTGCATTGTCTGTAACTGAGAATTATTATACTCCTTTTTAATTGTGGAGATTTTGCCAATCTTGCCCATATTTAGTTGTTTGTGTTGGTTTAATTTGCAGATGAACTCTAATCGAATAGCTGGCATTGAGCATTTGACTCAACCCTTCATCTGTGTGAGAAGACTCCCCTAGCTGTGAGGGCTAGGGGGTGATTCTTCTCTGGTAGGTTATAAGTACCTTTTTTAAGGGTCTAATTAGAATTGTGGAATCTCTTCAATCAAAACTGTACGAGACAAGTCTTCAATGAATACATCACAACGGTCTTTCATCCAGATTTCATATCCTGGGAATTTGTTTGCTGAACTCATACCTTGAGACTTAGCAAAGCCTAAGTGGTGACGAGTACCATCAATATATCCCCAAGTCATAGAAGGAGCACCTTTCATTCTCACTTCACGAATGTTATTAACCATTGAACCATCACTCATAGGGCTCACATCGAACACCATGAATACTGGAGTTGATTTCTTGTTCTGACCGAATTCTAGGTTTGATTGTGGAAGATCCAACTCTTTCAAGTGAATCAACTCAACACGACCAGTTTCACGTGTAACCATTGCATCGAATGCAAAGTTATAAGTGATATGCTGACCTTCACCTTGCATATAACGATTACCAGAATCTGCCATAAAGGTAAGACCAGAATTCAAAGCATCATTTTTCAAAGCTTGTTGGAATACATCAAATCCAGCTTCGTTTGTGTACATTTTAACCTTACGGTCTTTAACATCCACACGTCTGTAGAACAAATCACCAAATACAGAACGAATTAAGTTTGCACTAAACTCACCTCTGTTATATTGTACTAAGTTACCATTGTTACGCATTCTGTGATAAACACCAGCAGATGTACGTTTCAATTCTTGCTTAGAACCGTTTGTTTTTACAGTACCTGGTTTACTCCAAATCATACGCTTAACTTTTAATTCAAGCATAGACTTACGCATCCAGAACTCAATAAATGGTTCCCATTTAACATCATTACGAGTTAAAGGAAGTTGGTTACGTCTTTGAGGAGCATAAACCAAGATGTCTAATGGTTTACCAGAAGCATCCACCATCATTTTGTCATCAGCCCACTCAGTGATTTTGTGCTCATAACCATATGCAGAACCTAAAGATTCAAACATAGTGATTTGCTCACCTAAACGAGGAAGACCTAAAAGATCTTGATCGAATTCACCAATAGCAGCATCAACTAATTCAAGTTCAATACCAGTCTGTAAGAAGGTAGAACTTACAAAGTCTACAGTTGGGTTGTCAGTTACTAATGTAAATGAATACAAATAACCAGCATTCCAAGGTTGAGGATCTTTGATCACATAAAAACGTGGACCATATTGACGAGAACCAACAGATACAATTGCGTTTTTACTAAACTCATTGGTATCAAGAACAAGAGAAAACTCTTGACCATCAATACCTGGTTTATCTAAACTTCCTGTACTATCAGGGATGTCAATAATTTTAGGGAATTTATAAGGAACTGCAACCTGCCACTTCCAAGCATCACTGTTATTGTCAATATAGTAAGGGGTAGACTTGTTGATCATGTCTAAGAAGTCATTACTATAAAGAGAACTCTGAGTGTACAGACTTATGATTTTCTTATCATAATCAGCAGGCTCAGTTGAGTGAAAGCTTTCCAAGTGATTGGAATCAGTTAGCTTACCTACAGCACGTTTGTCCATAGATGCTACCCTAGCGTAAGTAAAACCAGTAAGACCTGGTATTGTTTGAATACTCATTTGTGTTATCTTTTAATGTTTGTTTAAATTTATTTAAACCAAGAAGTTGGTTGAGTTTTATTGGTGGCATCTTTAACACCACTTTTTACTGATTGTTTTACAACTTCGCTAAACAGTGAATCTGTTTTTTTAGTTACTCCTGATTTTTGTATGGTGGACAATGTTGGATCTTTTTCTAAAATCTTCAACAGGAGTCCAACCTTCACTTTAAGTGAATGATTTTCAGGTCGTTTTAAATCCAGAATAGTTCTATCAAACTCTGTCAGCATTTCTCCTGAAGGTGTCTTATATCTATCTGTAACTAAAAAATCTTGTAGTTCACCAGCTAATTTTGGATTGATGGGAATACCATCAAATTCTTTAGCTTTTAGCTTCTCTTGTAAAACTGTTTGTACATTAGCAATGTACTTTTGTTTCACTTGAGCTTGTTGTTGTAATTGTTGTTCTCTTTGTTGCTCCATTTGTTGAAGCTTTGCAGCTTCTTTCTTTATTAACACCTTGTGGTGTTTTGCAGCAACTGATTCAAGATCACCGTAGTTCTTCAGTCTTTCTATTTCAGTTGTAACATCTTCAGTTTCGAATCCTTGTTCAGATAGAGCTTGTTTTAAAACTGCTATTTGATTTGATTCTACAGCTAGGTCAAGGTTTGTAAAGTCTTGTATATTATTAAATGCACCGAAATAATCTTTAGGATCAACTCCTTTTACAAATATGGCATCAAACGCTTGTTGATAATCTTCTCCAAATTGACCAATGAAGTTGTTTACCACTTCAATTGCTCCCTTCTTTTTTTCGAGATTAAATCTTTCTAGAAATTCTTCTGGAGTAGAGATTGCTACATCTTCTTCACCTTCTTCTTTATTAAACACTCCTAATTTAAATAGGTCATTAGAAAGAGCTCCAAATCTACTCACTTCAGGATCATCATCAGATGTTTCTGTAGATGATTGTGCTGTATCAGCAGGTTTTGCAGCAGCAGTTTTTGTTTCGTCATCATCATCGTCATCATCATCCTCTCCTAATAAAAAATCTTGAATTGAATTCACTTTAGTAGTGTCTTCTGTAGAAGTTTCAAGAGCTTTGTCAGCAGCAGTCTTTTTTACAGGAGTAGCAGGGGTTTCATCCTTAATATCTTTAATCTCATCTGGATTAGCAGTGGATGTTTCAGCACCTAATAAATCATTTAATAGTTGTTGATTTCCCATACCCATTTCCATAGTGTCTTGGATACCAAAGTTTCCAAAAGATAGATTATCTTGATTGTCAGCCATATGTAGTTGTTTTTATGTTTGGTTTATTAATGTAAAAGTATATTATAATATAATAATAACAAAGACAGTTATTTCTATTTATGCATTTTTTGTGGTTAATATAGCATTAATGTTTTTTACTCTTTAAATACAGTGTATATTTTAGTGGTAACAATCCTTCCAAAATATACTTTTAAAATAGTAATACCCATATCATCACATTCTTTTTTCAATGAATTTTTGATTTGTGTTAATGTAGTTTTCTTTTTAATATCTTCCCATTCACAATCTGATAGATAGTCAGCAATTGTTCCACGTGAAACATCATGTAAATTGTCTGAAGCAATGTTTGTATCTATTAAGTATTTCTTTGGGTCTGATATTTCAAACTTAAGAATTGGTTCTACAGATATTTGCTTTCCATCAAGAGTTGTAACATCCACAGGTAAAAGATGATAAGTATCTATAGTGGTTATCACTGTATGCACCTCATCAAAAAATGGAAATTTCCAATTAAACCCTTCTTTTAAATTATGATGATAGTGTCCCAATCTAAGAAGGACACCACCTTCATAACATCTTACTATAATCCACGGAGAGATATAATCTCTCCATAAATCTTTAATCCATTCTAAAAATCTAATTATACTTTCACCCATTATTTTTTAGATTTACTTCCTCTATTCTTAGCATTCAATCTAGCTATCTGGAGATCATTCTGTTGATTTTCTCTAGCCACTTTTAATTTCTCTCTTTCTATCTGCAATTTTTGTTGTTCTTTTACAGCATTAGCTTGAAGTTCTTGTATTTTAAATGCATGCTCTTTATCAGCTTTAGTTTGTTCAAATCCTAACTTGCTGATTTCCAATACATCAGGTATACCATTGTTATCTGCATCTGGAAGAGCTCCACCCAATTTACTTTCTGCAACAATAAGAGCAATTTCTTTCTTATTAATTCTATCCAATTCTTTTTGATAATTATCATTAGCAATAGCAGCATCATGGAATTCTTTAGCTTGTTCCAATTGAGCATCAGCTTGTTGTTGCTGTTGGTCAAGTTGTTGTTGCTGCTGTTGAGCTTGTTGTTTTTGCATTTCATCCTGTCTGTTCTTAAGTGTCTTAAACACTTTCTTCATTTGTCTTACCGAATCTGTACTATACAATTCAATAATATCATGAAGACTTCCACCATTTTGTAGAACAGCTTGAGACAATCCTCTAATTTCATCAAACATTTTTTTATCCTCAGGTCTATTAGTAGCAAATACTTTTAAGTCTCTGAATTTAAGGTCACTACCATTCACTTGAATGAATGCAGATTCTCCAGCAGATGTTACATAAGAGAGTGTTGATTGTGGCTTTTGACTTTCTACATATAATGCTGCATCAATAATTGATTGATATAATTGACCTAATAGGTATTCATGTGCTGTAAAGAGAGGTTCAGTTTGTGAGTAAGATTGTGAAATTGCTGTATTAGTTCCTGTAGCAGATTCACTTGCTGAAATAGAACCAAGTCTTTGTTTAGACATACCAATTAATTCCCAGCACTCATTCTTTAATTGTATAGCAAGTTGATAACGAGATTGAATCTCTTGTGTTCTTGTAAGGTCAATGTCCCTGAATTGATTGAAGCTTGAAGGACTTTTTAAGTTCTCAGGACTATCATCAATAAACATCACTCCTCTGTTACGTGCTTCCATTTCCCATATATCAAGAGCATCCTGTGCATCTCCGTCTTTAGGAATCGGTATGTGTCTAATAGATGTAAGATAAACCTTACCAACCTCTTTCTCCAGAAGTTTATAAAGCTGGTTCATACAAACATTATATAACACCTGGAAAGGTTTCATAAGATCCACCAAACTTTTAGCCTCTGTATTTTTAAGTTCGTGGGTTAGTCCTATAATTGGACAATAACTAAGTAGGTTATAAGGTTTAACATGATAGATGTCTGGTCCAATCTTAATTCCTTGATACCATTGATTTATCCATCCCCACTCTAATGATTGTTGTGTGGGAATAGTTCCACTCTTATAACTTTCATCCACTAATAATGATTGTTCATTTCCCACTTCATCTGTATAGATGAGTTTACCAATCTTCTTTTTACTAATCCAATATGCTCTTACCACCACATACTTATATCCAAACGAACTAACATTAGATGTAAGTCCTAAGAAATCTTTAAGACCATCATCATTTTCTTTCATTTCAGATTCAATAATCATTCTTGTCTGAAGAACAAGAGGATCAAATGTATCATATTGTACAGAATCATTTCCTGGAGTTACATCTGGATTACCCAAATTAGACTCACGAACATTAATTAATCCATAATCCTGAAGAGAACTACGTAAATGATCAATCTCATCCTTAGTAAGATCTGTAATAGATTCAATGATTTCAGATAGTTCCATCACCTGAACAGTTCCTGCAGCATAAGCACCTTGTGCCCGACCTGTAGGATCAGATGTATATTTTCTATCTGGTGTTGTAAGGAACCAAGTGTTCTTTGGATTAGCTACTTCTATATTAAAACCAAGCTTAGAGTTGTCTTCATATATATGATAGTTCTCTCTAGCAGAAATTAATAAGTCACGAAAACCATCTTCACTTTTTTCTTTAGTATTAAAATCAGCTTTTTGACAAGTGAGAATATGATTTGCCCATTTTTCAGCAACAGATGTATATGAATCTAATTCATCCTTCACTTCATCCATTGTCATTTGTTGAATATCTTCATCTGACAAATCTTCACCTTTCATTTTAGCCTGTTCCTGAATCTTTTGTTTAGCTTGATTAATTACATATTCCTGTAATAGATTTGTTTTAAAATCAAGTTCTTCAGATTTACTATCATCATCAAATGCTTTAATTCTAAAAGAATCTGGTCTTTTAGAAATCTCTCCTACTAATTCATTAATAGGAGTGGTGATGATAGAATAGTGCTTTACATATGCTGGAAGTTCAAGGTCAGCAGTGAGCATATCTGTAAAACTCTTCACCTCAGGTTCCTGATAAAAATCTTCTCTTCTTAAGATTCCTTTAACAAGGTCATAGTTCTTTACGAATGTATCACGGTTCTTTACATATTCAGCATATGCTTTATTTGCAAAATAATCCATTGTGTTCTTCACCCAACTCTCATCTTGTTTCTCTTTATCAGTTTTGAACTGGTCAGGAAAAATGTTTAAATAGGCATACCTTATGGTAGCATCTTTTGTATATCTTATGATTGCCATTATGTAAACAATTTACGTTTGTATTTTTTTGGTGTATTAAAAAGTCCTGTAGATTCTGTAAACAATCTATTTTTATTATTTCTATTATGCATTGCCATAACTCTCTGGTCTGGTTCTCTTCCCACTCTTCCCATAATTGGGTCCATTTTCATAGCTTGAGCTATAGCAAGTTCTGCAGCAATTAGTCTATCAAAGTTACCTTGGTCATTATATTGTATCACTTCTTCTAATAGAACAGGATCAAATATCTTTGCCACTCCTAACACTTCTCTTATTATAACACCACTTTCATCTAGTTCTTTAATAACAGATTCTTCCATATATTTCTTCAAACAAGTGTGAAGGTAGTCTATTATTTTCTGACTTGAACGATGTATTCCAAACTCTCTTTTCACTGTAGTGTTTGGAACAATCTCCATAAGCCATTGAGGTTGCTTCTCCAAATAATGAGCATCTCCTTTAGCTTTCATATATTCTATAAAAGAAATATCATCATTCTCACATAAGGTTCTAGCATTGTAGAACTTAATTAAAAAACGAGCTTGTTCTTCCCAGGTTTCTTTTTTATCAGGACGAGCTACATAACTAGCCACAAACATATCCTGATATTTTTCACCTGTAATATCATGCATTCTCTTATATATATAGACAGCTCCAAGAGAAGAACTATATGCAGATTTACCTTGTCTATAAGGATCGACTCCAGCTGTATATAATCCATAAGGAGGATTTTCAACAGGGAATTCATATATTACAACAGGAGCATCTTTTAGATCACTATTCTTTAAAGGGAAATTAGTGATGGGTAGTTTATTTGTGAATTCGTGTTTAATTCCTGTTTCTTCACTGTATAGAATAACTGGGGTGCCAGTACGTTCTTGCTGTAATAATCTGGTCTTCTGTCTTTTAGCTGCTTCAATATCAAATATATTTGTATCTTCGTTCAGGAATATATCATCCACTTCCTGTGGGTAATACATCTTTTCCTTTAAATAAGCAATCCTATCTCCAGCTTTTTTAAGTCTATCTAGATTATCATTGGTTATCTTAGTTGCTTTCTCTTCATCAGATACCAACATCTCAACACTATATAAGTCACTTCCCAAAGGCTTATCCAGAAAAGCACCAAGAGAACTCTTGTCTTTCGCTTCCATTCTATATTTGTGCCCAATGAAAAGCCCATGTATTCTGTTGTCTATTTTATTATTATATGTAAGAAAATTAAAATTGTCTACATCAAACATGAGCAATTTTGCATCCATAAACTTCTTCATATCACCACCTGTTCCTGTAAGAATGGGGGAACATCCCCAACCAAATGGTGTTGTAAAACCTGGGATGGCTGCTTGTAAACCTCTAAGGAATGACCCTTTACCAATTTCATCAATAATTAACTTACGAGGTTTTGTACCTGCAATTGCTTCTTCATTATTACCTTCATCTAAGTTACGTATAAGAATGGATGAGAATGGAATACGTTCTCCAGCTTTTGTTTTAATTCCCAATGTCACTTGATTCTTCCAATTATCCTCAATCCTCTGCCATCTCCAAGCTTCAGGAATAAAATTCAATCCTTTATCAATCTTATCTGTAATCAGTTTTATATCTGGTGCATTAAGACCAGCAATAATATTCTGGCTATTTTCATCGAATGTAGCTCCCCAAGAAATATAAGAAGCTTCAATAACAGACTTTGCAAAACGTCTGATTCCAAGAATTACAAGTCCTCGTCTTTCTTTCTCAGCTCTATCTATTTCATTGGTAACCAACCACTCATTATCTCTAAGAAATGGATTGGCATATTTTTGATTGATTCTACCATAAGCATCAATCACATCCACTTCTGTATGCCATATATTTAAATGCCAATACAAAAAGGGGTTAATATAAACCCCATCCATTATAGCTCCTCTTAAACAAAGCTCTTTATGAAAATCAAAAAATTCAGAATATTCCCTACTAAGCTTATCTGGAATTCTTTTCTGATTGATAAACCAATCAGCATATGATATACTATTTAATTGTGGAATTTCTATCATCACTTCCTGTTTTTTAGGAAATCAGAAGCCATATATCCAAGTTCTCCTTTACCTCTAACTTCCACTTTACTTTCTTCTTTCTCTCTCATACTATCCACTGTTCTAAGAATTTCAGCATAATCTTTAAGAGCCTGTGTTAGGTCTTTTCTTTGTGCTTCTTTATTAGCTATACAAATAGGAATAGCTCCTCCCCCTTTTGTTTCCTTCCAAGCCATTCTATCAGCTAAAGAAGAAAAGGGATTTGCTTGTATATAATCTTTTAGTTCTTGAAGTTTCGTTTCCAGAAACTCCAATTCATACTCTATAAGAAGAGCTTTTTTAGCTGTTGCCATATGTAATTATTTATTCCTCTTCCTCTTCAATAAGAATGTTCGTAAGATCCATTCCTTCTTTAATGATTTTTTCAAGTTCTTGTTCTGAATGATCATCATCCATTTCAAGAGTTTTTGAATACTTCTCAAGAGCAAAAGCAAATTCTTTATTTGTTAGTCCCCAAACATCTCCATATCCATCAAGTGCTGTTGATAGGTGTCTACCAACACTGTATGTAGGATGTTCTTTTTTAAGTTTAACTAATGTTTGAATAATATCGTTGAAATAATCTTTAGCCATATTTAAAAAATTAGACTAGTTATAATTAGGTTCATAACAATTGGTTTAAGTCCTCATCGGACAGTTTTATATTCATTGGTCGTTCTTCTTCTATAAATTTATTATAATTCTCTTCCCTCTTCTCTGCAGAAGCAAAATACTCTTTCGTAAATGTAATTCCTACAGCATCTCCTTCTTCACTAATGTTAGCTACAATATCAATATAATCTAATCCTTTAGCATATAAATCTGAAAGAATATCTAGGAAATCCCCAAGATCAATTTTCTTAATAGTAAAATTATTATTTTGGCTGGGCATATTGTATCATCTTTTTTAATTCATGTTCTTCATCTTGTGATTCTAACACTGGCTTCCATAATGGAGCTTCTAATGGACACTGACAAGAAAGACATCTTGTTTTAGCTGATAATGTACATCCACATTTTGTACAATGTTCATCTGGTCTAAGCGAATTAGTATGAATTGAATTATGTGGACATTCCTTACAAATAGCCATTCTATAAGCACTTGTCTGTTCAATCCATTCTTTCATCTCCTTGGCTGGAAACATCTTATTCTTCCAACCTTCGTATATCTGAGAAACTATCATTTATCTTTGGTTTTAATATTTCTATTCCAGCTAGGGTGTTATTTAGTTTATTCTTCCAAGAAGTACTTGCTGGATTGTCTAATACAGCCTGTCTATAATAATCCCTCTTCTGTAACATCAACATCATTTTCTTATCTGCCTTCTTTTGATTAAATATAAACCTAGCAAACCCAGAAACCTCTATGCTCTTGTGATGTATAAGAGCTTGATTGGTAGATTGATATTGATGATCTATAACAGCCTCAATTGTCTTTTCACTTGTTAACATTTTAACAGCCAATATTCTAATCAAATAATCCTTTACAGATAGACTAAGTGGTTTGTCCATGAACCAAATTTAATTGTAATTGTATATCCTTTTCAAAATCTAATACAATAATAGGATTGACCTTTATCTTAGAACCATCCTTTACAAATATCCCTACTCTTTTAAGCTTACTAATTATATTATTAATCGTTGGAGATGTTGTATTATACTTACTACAAAATTCCTCCCTTATATTACTATAAGATATATTTCCTTTAACAGCTGTAAAAGCAATCAATTGTATTTCCCTAGGCGTAAGATGAAGCTTATTAAATCCACTAAGGATTGTGTAATACATCTCAGCCATAGAGAAGATGTCTGTAACATCCTTCTTCAATTTCTGAACAATAATTTGCTTTTCCATATATAATTATAACAAAGATAGTAATAAAACCTGATATAGAAAAAGAACATATAAAAATCAATAGCTATATTATGCCCTAAATCTGTACATGATGTCATGTGAAGAATAGACTCATATGCCCCCCTATAATCCCCCCAAAGATAAGGGGAAATAAATACCAAACAAAAAATATTTTGTCAATGACCAAACTGACAAACCCTCACTGTAAGTCACACTATTGGCTGACAAACTAAATGTGCAATTCGCAAATTGCAAATTATACCCTTTAGTGTATAAAAACAACCATAATCAAATATTTATACCCTATTGCGTATAAATCCGTCATTCTATAGCCTTACTTTATTACAATAATAGTCAGCTTTTACCCTTACTTTATAACACCGTTAGTTTAAAATTACTTGGTTTGGCATATAATCACTACCGTAATTGGCAATTCTTAAAATTGTTAATAATAACAATAATCTGCACCATAACAATTAAAACATCAAGCCCTATAAAAAATTTTTCAAATTTTAGAAGCCTCCTTATATATGGGAGTTGAGACTACTTCCACTTGATCACCCCACCTATAATTGGGGAAGTCGACATACTCCCCTCATCATTTTATAATCAAAAACAAATCAAAAAATGGCACAAGTTAAAATTCAAGCAGAAGACATCTTATTAGTGAACGCTATCGCTGGCGAATTCGATTATGATAAGAACTCTAAAATGGCAGGTCAAAAGTACAGACGCTTCTCTTATGGTGGTAAAGTATTCATTAGTAATGACCCTACATTCTTTGTAGACCTTTCTAATGGCAACATTCACACTATCAGCATTGACGCTGATGATGCTGGACAATTAAGCATGACTGGTTACATTAGCTTTACTAAAATGCAAGGCTTAAAACGTAATCAAGTTATCCTTGATAGCATCACTGTTGAAAACTACAAAGTGGTAGCTCTTACTCCAAGTAATGAACTAATCTCTTAATGACTAAGGGGAGCTAATGCTCCCCTTTTTTCATATATCGGGGTGGGCAACAATGCCTTGTTAGCTTGGGTGGGGAATAAATAAAACTTTTTACGGCTATCATATATACTTTTATCATTATGCGTCTATTGATTATCAATGAGTTACGTATAATTTTGGGTGTATGATGAGAGGTGTATACACATCACTGGATATAAACCAAATTCTTAAATCGCTATTAACATGCTCAATATACAGCATACATATAGCATTAAATACAAATAAAATGACTAATCAAGAAGTTATTGCACTCATTACTAATGAAGAATTAAAGATTGTTCTATCATATGTAATAGATTCATGTCAAGGGGAATTATCAGGTTATCTTCAAAGAGATTGTGATGAAGGAAAAGATTTATTAGAGATAAATGTGTATTCTGAGTTCTTTACTAAGAAGCAATTAGATTTATTGTTTGAATATGCTTTTTATGGTGAATCTGTATATTATCATAAGAGAATGGAGAAGATGTGTGTGAATATAGAAGTTGTTGTTAATAAGGCAGTGGTGTTATAGCTGCCTTTTTTTTTTTTGGTTATTGGTGTGTTACCAACATAAATACACACTCCTAAGACGATGATGGACAATCGTCAATAATGCATCATTCTACAGTGGATATGAAGACTTCTTAGAAACAAGTTTAAGCGTTGCAACGAGTTGGGCTATTCTATTAACCCTGCAAGTAGCTTTTGTTAGTATAGACTAAGATGTGAAACCACCTGATTAAACAACATCATGTAAATAACTCCACAATAGAGTGGCTAAGTTATATGAGAGAACAATATTGTTCGTTAACTAAACTAATCAGCTCCCAAAGGTGTAGCAGTTGTAATAGTTAATCTCTGCTTTTATAATGAGATTACTAAAATAAGTCCGAGCATAAATAAGGTCTATTACAACTGAATGCAGAGGGTATTTTATTTTAATTAAACCAATTTAACAAACAATAAATCAGTTAGTTATGCAATTCATATTAAATCATCCCAAAGAAACATTTGTAATAGCAATATTAGCTATAGCAGCTTATTTTCTCTTATTGAGAATATGCTATAAGAACGCTGGTCCAGATGAATGGGATTAACATACATCTGGACTAAGAATGAAAGCCAGTATAAAAATTGGATGCTTATAGTAATATAAGATGATGTTGTTCCCTTGAGAAAGGAATCAGATGGAGACTCAAACATAGAGATAAATACACTTGTCTAAACCATCTCTCTACAACACAAGTTCGTTCTCAGCAAAGACCCTAACTTATAAGGACAGCACTGATAACGCTAGGTCAAATAAGAAGGGTGCTAATAATTATTTAATCACTTCAAAATCATTTAAGTATGAAGAAGAAAGCACAAACAGTTATTATTAGTCCTGTAATAAAGAAGATGTATTCTAAAGATGAGCTATTAGATATTATAACTGATTATGAAATGAGAATGTCAGGTTATAAAGAGAAATTTAAAGAATGGTATAAAGAAAGAATAGATGCTTGGTTACGAAATCATTATCCACAATAAAAACAATTATCATGTTTAAAAGAATTTTAAATTGGTTTAATAAACCTTCTTTAAAAATAAATGAAACACCTATTCAACAAAGACTTAGATGGTATAAAATAGCTTTAGAAAAAATAGAATCAGGTAAAGAAAATTGGACATGTTTTGCTATAGCTCATAATTGTCCAGAATTTTTAAAGTTGTGGGGTAATGAACATGCTTCTAATGAGTTATTACCAGAACTTCATAAATGGAGAACTGTTTGGCAAGATGCTGCATGGTTTAAAGATAAAGAAGAAAGACTAGCAGCATTAAGAACAGTAATTAAACAATTAGAAATATGAAAAACTCAATATGTTCTGTAATAATATATCAACAAATCTTTTTCAGCACAATAACATTTAGTGTTAAAAAAAGACACACACACGGTGCTATTGTGAAGGATATAGTTTTATTCATTCATCATTAAAAATAATTAAATGAAAAAATACAAAAATGCTATTGTGGGGACTATCCTCACAATAATAACAACAGCTACTATAGCTGCTATGTTTGTTTACATTCCTCCTTCAATGGGGGCAATGGTTTTAATATCACTCACATCATGTGCAGGTTATTTATCAGCAGTAGTATATTTTGAACTTTATAAAAAACAATTATGAAAACAATTGAAATTACACCAAAAGAGTTTTACACATCATTTAAAGAAATAGCTAAATTTTATTATGAATTCAATATCAAATTTGGTATCGTAAGTATTATGGCTAACATTGAACAATTGGAAGCAATTGGATATTAAAATTAATTATTATGACAAAGCAAGAAAGAAATAAAATATATAAGAGATTATTAAAAGATGTTTGTAGTGATAAAGAAGTATTATATGGTATATGTTTATATTTACCTCACGATATAAATGTATATGAGCTTCCTGAATTATATAAACATGAACCAATAAGATTATATCCAGGAGGCAGAGGTGGTATATATGGATATTGGGCACCTTGTAATTATAAAGGTTGGGAAAGAAGAATCAGATGGATTGAAAAAGCTATAAATGATACAAAATGAAATTTAATAAAAAAGAAAGAATAATTTTATATGCTCAAGCAATTATAGAATTTGACAATATAATTCGTACTAAAGATTATACTAATTGTGGATTTTGTATGATTTTAGGAATGCTTGGTTGGAAAGATTATTTTATGGCACCTTTTGTAGATGATCTAACAAAAGAATTTCCTGAATTAAAAAAATATAAACCAAATGATGTAAATATTGAATGGTTTGATTGTGATAAAAAAGGTGCTGAAAAAAGAATTAAAATACTTAAGTGTATAATTTCTAATTATGAATTATAAGATATTCACAATAATAATGGAAAGTTATCAACCTGATATTCTCTTTATAGGACAATATTTTATAATGCCTTATGAATTTGAAATCTATCAGCTTAACCACATTCCAAAAGAATCAATAGAAGAATATGTTGAGAAACATGGTTTTCCTATTAAATTTAAATTAGTTGAAGAAGGTAATCCTAATTTAAATGATCATCAAGTTGTTGCTACACATGAGCAAATTGGTTGGTGGGATGAAGATGTTGATTCAGATGACTTGTCTGATATTAATATTACACAACTCAATTATATATTAAATGAACAAGCAGGACTTGTTAATATAGAAGTTGAATTCGATGAAGAAACAAATAATTATATTCCTACATTGTATGAAAATAAAATTACAATGTGTCCATTAGATTATGAAAATTAAAAATATGAAAGATTTATTAGAATTACTTTTTGGTTATAAAATGAATTCAGCAAACAATGCTGATATTAACACCAAGTTACATTCAATCATTCCTTCTCAAAGACCATCATTCGATGACTGGTGTATAGAATTTAAAGTGAGTATGTTACATGGTAAACAATCAATGAAAAATTATTAATTATGACAAAGCCTACTTATTTAGATGCTGTTAATAAAAAACAAGTGAGGGAATTCTTATTCTCTCACTTTCCTTTTAATAGTATTATTGGACTAGCTGGTCCAGACATCAATCATTACATAAATTGGTGTGAAGCAAAAGGATTTGAAGAGATTGAGATATGGGAAATATCTCCTGATGTAATGATAAATCAAATAATGAACATCAAACATCCTGTAAACATGAAGTTTGGAAACATATTAAATGCAGAAGTAAAAAAGAATGTATTATATGACCTAGATTATTGTGTTACAGTGAAGTATATGAGAGATCATATACAAAAGTTTGTTGATAATTTCATTATGACATTCTCTTTAAGAGCAGGACTTGATTACACTATTAACAAGTTCTTTAAAGATAGAAAAGAAACTATCATTAAGACTGTTGATAAATCTTCACCAGTTATCCACAAGATATTCACAACTGATAAAGGTAAATACATTTATACACCCTATTTTGACACATCAGCAATGTGTTGTATAGCAAAAATTAAATAAATGGCAAATTTTAAATTCTGGACACCTGCAGAAACAAATAAAGTTATTGCAGCAATTAACAAATATAAATCTGCAAGTAAAGCAGCAACAATAATAGCTCCTCAACTAAAAAGAAGTTATGAAACTACTTATCAAAAAGGAGTACATTTAATTAAAAAAGGTCTTGTTAATGTTCCAGAAAAACCAAAGAAAGAGAAAAAACCAACAAAAACAGGAATGTTAATTCCTAAAGGATTCTCATTCGATTTTGTTCCTACAAGAGCAGAAATGTTCAAAGATCATGTTAAACTATATTTTTAAATAATTAAATCTAAAACAATGGCAACATTAATTTATTCGAGCAAGGAATTTTCAAGAGAAAATATCCTATCTTTAACAAATGATTTTGATGTTAAACATGCAGCTATTAAATTAATAGATGCATTCTGTTTAATGGCTAAATCTTCTACAGTGAAAAAAGTTTCAACAAGAAGATTAACTATAAAAGATGGAAAGTTGTTTACACCAAATAATGAATTTGTAAGATTTAAAGGAAATTAAAAAAATGGGGATGCCAGGCATTTGATCCATATGAGAATGGTATCATCACATGTAAGACTAGGAGAAGTCAAACAATCTCTAAACAATAACCGCAAAGACTAAATCTGAGCGTGTTGCAGAAGGTGGAGCAATCATTGCTTCTCTTTTTGCTGGTCGTGTAGCAGTTGCTGCATAACCTAACGGAGTGGTAACAACTTGGCAACAGAAAGTTACAATGTGTGAAGACTAGACGAATTTTGGCTCGTGATTTTAGAGCTTACACAGTAGTATGCCAATACTACAAAATGTTTTCTTGGTAGTCATAAAACCAAGTGGTGGCAGTGTTGTACTAACCGTACGACCCCAATACTGATCAGCAGAAATAACACTAAGACACCAATCCGTTACAAGAACGGTGGAAACATAAGTGAAGTACGCAGATTAAACTACCGCACAGAGCAATCAGTGCTAAGCATGTAAGAATGGTGATATGATTACTTATGGAGACGAGGGTTCGACTTTTAAATGGGTCGCTTATAGAGTAATCTATAATGATAAACAGGATGAATTCAGGGAAAGCTAAGGATATAAAACTCTATGCCAATCCTGAGCCAAGCTTTAAGTATACTTAAAGAAGGTGCAACGACTACTGGAGAGATATAATTCTCTTAATTACCAGCAAGAGCGTCCTGCTCCAGAGTAAATTCTGGATGAAGAGATAGTCTGAGTTTAAGAGTAGTTTCAACTATTTCCTTGGAAACGAGGTTATTATGAATCATTCTATGATGATTAGGGCATAATACAATTACATTATCTAATGTATTTTTACCACCTTGTGAAACAGGTAATATATGATGAATATCTCTAGTAGAATCATTCCATCCACATATTTCACAAGATAAATGTCCTAATATTCTTTGAAGAGTTTTAGTAGAATAATTTTTTGTTATTTGTTGTTTTCTATAATATTGTTGTTTACAAAGTTTATTGCAATATTTAGAATCATTAGAGTTAGAAACAAAACTATTATTACAGTTAATACATATTTTATTATATGATTTTAACTTTTTTGGAGATTTAGCACAACATGATAGACTGCAATATTTTGCATTACCTCTATTATGTTCTCTAATATCAGCTTCAAATGATTTATGACAGTTGGTACATTCTTTAATTATTTTCATGTTGCAATATACTGAAAATGGTGGAGATTACCAAATAAACTTGCCCTCCATCTCCACATTAAGCCTCAATGTAGTAATACATTGGGGCATTTTTATTAACAATTTAAATTATTTAAAATGGAATATGTTCCAATATTAGATACAATATTATTTATTATAGTATGTATCACATTTGTGAGAATTGTTTATTTAAGAATCTTTAAAAAATAGCATATGCTTCATTTTCATAAAGCAAAAAAGTCATCTAAAGTAAAATTACTAGGTGTTCAATCAGATGGTAGTAAAATTATACCTATAGGTACAATTCTCACGTGTATAAGAGATGATGAATCACTTTCATATATTCAAGCTATTACAGAAAACGAGAATATAGTTCTTCTTGGAGAAAATGAATATGAATTATATAATGAAGAAATAGTATTTAATCACTTATATTATAGGATTCATGATATGAGTATAATTTCAGATTTAGTTAAATGGATGTTATCTATTGGTAGAACTACTAAATATAATTATGAAGATGTAAACATAAATTATAATTACATGTTTGTTGAATATTGTACAAAAGGATTTCATTTTGGATATAGTGAAGATACAACTATGTTTAAACCATTAGATGAATTATATAAATCAGGATTGCCTAGAATGGAAGAAAAAACTATAGATTATAAAATAGGAGATAGAGTTATTGTAGGAGAAGCTAATGTAACATGTCCAGGTTGGAAAGGTAGTATTGGGATAGTTGTAGAGGATAGACGTCCAAGTGGATATTATTATGTACAAGGAGTAAACAATCGTCATTGTTTATATACTAAAATAAAAGGATTGGCTCCTAAAGAATCTTCTCCACAAGTGGATTTTGAATCTAGTAAGAACATTAAACCTAAGTTTAAAAAAACTAATAAAGTATTATTCCAACAAGGAGGATTTTATTATTGTGAACCGACTAGTCAAGAAAATTGTATAGGATTTCCTACTAATAATTGTATTATAGAGTATATAATAGAAGAATTTATCTATAAACAGGGGCATTTTTGGTATAAATTAGTAGATTATGGTAATTGGGTCACAGAAGGAGGGCTGCAAAAAATCAATACCACTACAAAAGAACAACCTATTCCTGATGTGTACAATCCTACAACTAAACCTACACCTAAATTTAAATATCTTGATTTAGTGAGAGTTGATATTCATGATGGTGAATTTATAGTAATATCCTCAGAATATAGATATGACACTCATTTTTATGTTGTAGAAAGTACAGGTGTAGAAGGTAGATTAAATGGTATGTCTGAAGATAGAATAAGCTTTGCTCCTGTATTAATGCCAGAATCTAAATTTAAAATAGGAGATTGGGTAAATTATGGAGAACAATTGTTTTGTGTCAATTCTATTGAATATAGTAAAGAATCTGAAGAATATATATTGTATTGCACTGTCTGCTTGTCTGATGGAAGGTCAGATGATGGATATAATTATATTTGTGTAGAAAGCTCTCTATCTTTACACACTAGATGGGCAAGAGAAGGTTCTTTTTCAGAAGATGAAAAAGCCTTAAAACAATATTTAGGACTTTTACCTAGGGACCTTATACAAAAAGAGAATATAACATTAATGGATACAAGAGTTATCCCAACAAAACCGTTGAAACAAGAGCTTGTTTCACAAGAATCAGTATTTTATTTTTAATTATAATCAAAAACAAAAACCATGAACACAGTTAAATCTTTCGTAAGACAATTCGTAGCAGCAGTAGTAGGTGACACAGATACAGTGTTAGCTGAAAAGAACTTTAGATTAGCAGATAGTGCTTTACAAACACAAATTGCTATCTTAACAGGTGGAACAATCAAAAAAGAAGATGCAGTGACATCAGCTCAAGAGCAATTGGACTCATCTCGTATTAATGGTGCAAAAACCATTACAGACCCTGACCAATATGTTGAAAACTTATTACGTGCTAAAAACAATTTAACAAGTGCTGAACAAGACCTTGAAAAGCATAAAGCAAAACTTAATTTCTTAAAAGAAGAATTAGCAACTCTTAGTGCTGAAGTAGAAAATCCAGCATAAAATCGTTTTTCCCATAGCTCAGTTGGTAGAGCCTTGAATTGTATTCAAAAGGTCGATGGTTCGAGCCCATCTGGGAAATCTAAAATTTTGTAAAACATTTTTAAAGACTAAAAACATGAATCATAAAGAAGCATTACAGAAGATACTTGAATTAGAAATTACAGATAGTTCAAGTATGGGTGATTTTATAGAATCAGCAATTAGCGTGTTGTGGCAAGTAAAACAGTTAGCCACCGAAGCCCTTCAATCAGAATCAATGATGTATTCAGAGAAAGAAGTATGTGGATTTGCAGAATGGTGCATAGAAAATGATTATAAATGGCATCAGCATTTTGATAATCCAAATGGCGGCAGTGGTGTTTGGTATCATATTGATGATTACGAGAATACAGAACCAATTACTTCTAAAGAATTATTTCAAAAGTTTCTCCAATCCCTTCAACCAAAGACAGAAGAACTCAAAGAAGGATTAAAACCATGTCCTAATCACCCTGATGTACTTACAAGTCAATGTGGAATATGTAATGGTGATTTCCCTAAACTAGAACAACCAAAGACAGAAGAACAGACATACGGAGAATGGATGAGAAGCAATCCTGAACAACCTACTTCCCCATTAGGAGGCAAATACGAAGCTATGAATAATGCTTATAAAAAAATCAATTCCCCATCCATGAATAATACATTACCAATACCATGCAATAATTTTGAAGGTTCTTATGCTACATCATCAGCCACTAAATGCAAATGGTGTGGATTAGAGGAATGGCAACATAAAGAATTTAAAAAACTATCCATTCTACCCGAATCATCTAATCCAATAGCAACAGACCATACTCCTTTGAATACTTCCCTATCCATAGAGAAGATGGCAGAGGAATTTTATATTGATTTTGGTCAAGCAAATATGAAAATGACTATTACTTGTGGAGAAATTAGAAAATACCGTATAGATGCTTTCATCGAAGGCTACAAAGTTAACAACCACTTGGATGAATTAGAGAAGGTAAAGAAAATAGAAGATTGGTTAAGGGAATATCCAATAGATGGTGGTGTAATATTTGTTAAAGACCTTTTAGAATACATACAATTAATAAAACATTAAAACCGTAGACATGAAATACAAGAAAAAACCAATCATCATTGAAGCAGAGCAATTCGTAGTATGGGATTTAAAAAAGATACCACCATTTGTTGATTTGCATGGTGTTAAATTCCCTATTTACAAGGATGATAACAATCAACCTTATGTAATTATCCCTACGTTAGAAGGTCAGCATATAGCATCACACCTTGATTTTATTATTAAGGGTATTCAAGGGGAGTTATATCCTTGTAAGCCTGACATTTTTGAAAAGACTTATGAAGAAGTAAAAGACTAAGTATTAATCACTCAAAAAAATAAACACATGGAAACAAATCAGTTATTAATTGAAGCAGCAAGACCTCTAGTAATGTACCTAAGAAAAACTTGTAATCCTCATGTAAGTGTTATTGTTACGCAAACAGGAGCAGAAGTAGTAGAAGGTATATTGACCACAGGGACGGAATTTGATTATCCTAAATCAGCTAATGCAACCTTAACAGACCAAGACTTAATTGACAATCCACATTTCAAAGATGCAGGATTTCAAAAAGGTGATTCTGTTATTATCAGCGAAGGGAATGGAAGGATTGAAGCAACAGGAGTAAATTAACCAACCAAAAGCACACTATCTGAAAAGGGTAGTGTGCATTTGTCACCTTTTTACGAAAATAAGTGACATTTCAAGAACTAAAAACAAAACAATGACAGTAGAACAACTATCTAAGACATATACACAAGAACTAGAAGAAGAAAATAAATACTTAAAAGCTGAATTTGAAGCTAATAAGGATAAGGTATTTACACAAGAGGACTTAGACGCAGCAATCGAAGCAGCCTATTTAAGAGCAATTAAGAATTATGGACTTGCACAAGTAGGAATAAAACATGGAACAGATTCTAATCATGGATAACCCACCTAAAACAGATTAATATGAAAGCTATTATTCTTTGGTCAATAATTACAATACTGTTAATTATCTTTTTAATCAGGGCAATATTAGAGGATGATGAAAAGAAGACTGTCTTTGCAGTTTTCCTTCTTTCGATAGATGCAGTAATAATATATATGATCATTTTTTACCCCGCTTAAAAAGTCAAGTAAACGGCACAAAATACTTGATATTTTAAATACAGTATATGAGAAATAAAATAATATGAAACAAGAATACACACCATTAAGTAAAGAAGAACTTCTCTTTATCAAAAAGGGAGATGTAGTAGAGAGAATGCTAGGATTTGCTATTCCTTGTTATCTCATAGTTCAAGAAGTAACAGAAGATAGAATTGACTGTGGATGGGAATTTGATAGAAATACTGGTCTAGAAGTAGATGAGGATATTCCAACAACAGTATCTTATATCAGAAGAGTCTTAACAGAAGAACAAAAAGAAATTATTAAAACAGAAGGTAAGTTATGAAACTAACACCAATTAAATATAAAGAAGGATGGTTGTATGTGGATGCGGAAGCTGATGTAAAGTCAGGAGATTTATTTGAATTAGATTATGCTAACTATCCAAAGACGGGCATATACCATGGGGGTGAGATAGAAGGAGTAATAGATATCATGGATGTTGAAGATAATAATGGAGAGTCTACTGCTGAGATATACTATGAGATGGATAGTGCTTTCAGTAATGAAGAAATTTATAACAATTCAAATAAATAATGTATGCACATATTATCATTAAAAAGAGCAATTGAAAAAGGAACTCCATTAGTATGGAATGACCCAGACCCTATAGAAGGTAATGATTATACCATATCTTATATAGAACCTATACTTGAGGACTTTGATGAACACACACCTATACTTATTCAGTACGGTGAAGGCAGTGAAGCAGAAGTTTATTTACACGAAATCTTAATTAAATAGTTATGAATAAAGAGTTTATACCATATGAACAAGCTTTATCTCTTAAAGAATTGGGGTTTAATGAATCTTGTTTAGGCTGTTACTATAAAGATAAAACTTTTGCGTATCATCCAGATTCAGATGCATTTGTAGATACTCCATTATACCAACAAGCATTCAGATGGTTTAGAGAGAAACATAATTGGCATATTGATATTAAAATAGATGATAAGTCTTATTATTTTTATGATTGTATATCTAATGAAATAGGTAAACATGATAGGGTTGTTCAAAGAGAACATTCCAAATCCTATGAAGAAGCAGAACTAGCCTGTCTTAATAAATTAATTGAACTAGTAAAAGAAAATTTATGAAAACAAATTTCTTATATAATCTACAAAGAGAAGCAGAAAGTTTTGGTGGGGCAACTAGTAATTGGTATAAAGAATATCAAGCAGCTTTGACTAAAATAAAAGAAAAAGATAAAGAGATAGTTGAATTAACTACAATGTTAAGAAAGCTTCAATCCTCTGGTACAAATAATAATGGGTATCCTTATACTATAAAATGGTGTCCTGGATATGAAGGTTATATTCCAGAAGGTAAAACATCTGAAGTTTGTAAAAATTGTGGTAGTATTAGTTACTATCATTAAAATAGAAATTATGAATATACCTACAGCAGAATTTGATAATATTAAGTAGTTATTGTATTTTTGTATTATGAATAAAAAAGAATATAATGCCTTGCATAAATGGCTAAGAGAAAACTACCCAAAAAAGAATATATGCTCACACTGCGGTACAACTACAGCAAAAGTATATGATTGGGCTTTATTACAAGGTTGTGAGTATAGTAAAGATATAACGTGTTTTACAGAATTATGTCGTTCTTGTCATGTTAAATATGACTTTACCAAAGAAAGAAGTGAAAAAATATCTCTATCACAAATAGGGGATAAAAATAATTTCTTTGGTAAGTCCTTTACCAAGGATATGAAAGATAAACAACGAACTAAAAAAGTATGTAAGCCGATTATATGTACAAAAGAAGAACAAGTATTATCTTTTGACTCAATAAGACTGGCTGCTGAAGGTTTAAATTTACATAAATCAAACATAATTGCATTTTTAAAAAGAAGATATAATGGAAAAACATACAAAGGATGGACATTTACCTACAGCACAAGAACACATAAATGATAGAGGATTTGCTACATGGTTTGTAGCTCATTCTGATACAGAAGGAGAAGTAGTTATCAACTTCTCAGATTGTAAAGAAGCAATGATAGAGTTTGCTAAACTACATGTACAAGCTCAAACAGAAGCTATCTTAGAAAGACTTGAACTTAGAGGAGAAACAAGTAATATAATAAAGAATATAGTAACTAATGTTTATCCGTTAAATGAAATAAAATGAGAATAAATCTTAAATCCACTCCTAAAATAGGAGACAAAAGACTAAAAGATTGTTATGCTTGGTTTCCTGTAGAAGCTTTTACTAGTTATGGAAAAAGATATCTAATTTGGCTTGAATCATATAAATTAGAACAAGAATATAAAGAATCCTCTTCTTATGATGGTTATACAGGAGTTGTATGTAGCTCTTATGAATCCTGGGAAACAATTAAGAGATATATATGAAAGAATTATTAGCATTTCTTGTAGAGGAGAATTTTCATTTCAATAGAACAAGAAAAAAGTGGTATTCCACTAGAATGAAGTATAATAATATAATAGATGGGGAATATCTTACTCTTTATTATACTGATGACGAATTAATTAATCTATTTACATTAAGTATATGATATACGTAATTATTTATTTAATAGGAATGTTTATAACATTAACATTTCTGAAATTCTTTGGAAAAAAATTTGAACTGAATGATGAACATGATAAATCCTACACAATTGATAAATATATCATCATCACTATATTATTTCCATGTGCAATAGTAACATGGATGATAATTACCTTATTTAAACTATTATATAAATTCATTAAATGGTATGCATTATGAGAGTTATATGTATTCAGGATGGAGAATGTGCTGAAGATTCAAATTTTCCCACTCCTAAAAAAGGAACTATATATCATATATTAGGTGAAGGTTGTCCTATATTAACTAGTGTATACAGAAATGAACAATGGTATCGTCTTATAGAAATGGATGGTTCACATTGGCATGGATTATTTTTACCAGTTGAATATGATGACAAATTAGAAAAAGAAATCAAATTAGAATTACATGAAAAGTAAAATGACCAAACATACATCAACAAGACCAAAACCATTTCCAAAACTTATGATAGGTCATAATTTGGGAATGATTTATAATAATGATGTAATTGTGTTAATGTTTACTAAAAATAGAGGAATTGTAATGCATATTACAAAGCCTGAATTATACAATAAGAAGGTGGGAGATTATTCCTATAAATGGCATTCAAAGAATTTTGAAGATTATAATGGTAAAATCACAATACAAAATTAAAATTAATGCTTCTTTATTTTTAACTAGGAAATACAATATATATGAATAAAATACTATGTTATGATATAGAGACACTTAAAGAGATGTTTCTTTTCACAGCTTATATTCCTGAAGAAGATAAATGGTACGAATTTGTTGTTAATCAATGGGTTAATGATCTTAATAAGTTAATTGATTTCTGTGAAATCTATGAAGACTATTATTTTGTAGGATATAACAATCTTAGATTTGATAGTCAAGTGGTAGAGCATATTCTTAGAAAATATGAGAAATGGAATGAATTAGGAAATATGGAAGTATGTGCTTTAATAGCACAGAAAGCAGGTGATGTCATCCATGATGCTAATTTTGAAGTGTTTTCTGAATATAAAGAGTTTCAACTTAGTCATAAACAAATTGATCTTTTTAAAATAAACCATTATGATAATAAAAATCGAATGGTGAGTTTGAAAAGATTAGAGTTTGAAATGGATCTTGAGAATATTGAAGAGATGCCTATACATCACTTGAAGGAGAATATGACCAAGGAGGATTGTCAAATTACAATGAGCTATTGTAGAAATGATGTAATGGCTACTTATGAATTCTATAAAGTGACAATAGGAGAAACTGAACATCCTTTATATAAAGGTAACAATCAAATTCAGTTAAGATTGGATATTCAAGAAGAATTTGGTATTAGATGTCTTAACTATTCTGATAGTAAGATTGGAGATGAAATGATTAAAAAATATTACTGTCAGACAAAAAAAATTAGATATTCAGAACTTCCTAAGAAAGGTTTCTTTAGAAAAGATATTAAACTAAAGGATTGTATAGCTTCCTATGTAACATTTACAACACCCCAGCTTAAGGAATTTCATAAAAAAGTGAAAAACACCATTCTGGGAATACAAGATGATTTCAAAGAAAGTGTACATTTCTACAATAATGTATATTCATTTATGAAAGGTGGATTACATACAAAGAATAGTCCTAAGATATTTGAAGCTGATGATGAATATTTAATTATTGATTGGGATGTTTCCAGTTACTATCCAGCCATTATTATTAACAACAAAAGATTTCCTGCACATTTAGGAAGAGAATTCCTCACTGGATATAGACAAATGTTTGAAAAACGTCTTGAATTAAAACCATTTGCAAAGAAAGATAAAAAGATTAAAGGTATTGTTGGAGCTCTTAAACTTGCTGTAAACTCTGTTTATGGAAAGAGTTCTGATATGCAAAATTGGATTTATGATAGACAACTAACAATGTTCACTACAATTACAGGTGAACTATCATTAATGATGTTAATTGAAGCTTATGAATTGGAAGGAATACATATCATTTCAGCAAATACAGATGGTGTTACTATTAAGATCCATAAGGAAAAGCTGGAAAAGATGTTTGAAATCAATACGTGGTGGCAAACACTTACACAATATGAATTAGAACGTACAGATTATCAGAAAATTATATTTTCAACAGTAAATGACTATTTAGCAATTAAAACCGATGGAGAAATTAAACAAAAAGGGGATTTTCTCACAGATTTTGAACTTCATAAAAATCACTCTGCCAGAATTGTTCCAATTGCACTTAGGAATTATTTTGTTAACAATATCCCTATTAGTGATACTATTACTAATCACAAGAATATCTACGATTTTGCAATGAGGCAAAAAGCTAGTAGAGATTTTCATTACGAAGGTATTAATAGAATAACAGGAGAAAAAACTGTATATAACAAACTCATTAGATATTATGTATCTCAAAGAGGTGAAAAGTTATTAAAAGTAAAGAATCCTGATTGTACAACAAATGCTGCAGAAATGTCTCAAGTAGAAGCAGGAGAATGGGTAATGAAAGTATGTAATCATTTATTACCAAATCATCCCCTGGACAATATTAAATATGAATATTACATAGAAAGAGCTAACATAATTGTTAGTAAAATTCAAACAGAAGGAAAGAAACGAAAAGTGGTTATTAACCCTGATCAATTATTAATGTTTTAAAATTTAAATTATGGGAATGGATTTACATTGCCCCAATTGTGGGGAAAACTTAGGAAAAGCTGTGGAAAACTCTAAAATTGCCTATTGTGGACAATGTGGAGAAGTTGTGGATAACGAAGATGGTGATGATGATTAATAAATTTAATTATGAGTATTAACAGACTTAATGTTGCAGATCATCTTTTAGAATATCAGTTGAAAATGGTTGATAAAACTATGTCTGATGCTTTAAAAGATGATATGTGGTTCTTTAATTGGACCCTGACACAACAACAACACAATGAATTTAAAGCATATGCTGTTCCATTATTAAAAAAAGTGTTCAAATGTAATAAGACCAAAGCTGAACAAACATTCGGTTGGTTTGATTTACAATTTGGACTTAGAATCAAAGAAAATGAAGAAATTAACAATTCTAATGATAATTAGTTTATTATCATGTACAACAAATGTAAGACCATCATTTAATGGTGGTAAATCATCAGAACCAGTATATGTCGTAATAGATGGACGTAACGTAGAACTAGTAGCTGATGAAGACGGTAATCAATATTTAAAATATGTTCCTAATGGAGCAGTTATGTATATTCCTTTTCCATATAATACATCAGAAAACAAAGATTCAATCACTTATTATCAAGTAAAAAATGGCAGACATAACAATTTGCAGAGGGCTAGACTGTCCCAATAAATTTTCCTGTTGGAGATATAAAGCTGATAAGAATCCTTTTGCACAATCATATTTCAATCATCCACCATATATTCTTGATTATGAAGATGATGGTGTTACACCAAGATGGAAATGTGATTATTATTGGGAATTTAAAGAAAATGATGATGAATAATTGGATTCTTGAAGATTGGGAAAGAGTAGCAATTAGAGAAAGAATTTTTGTAGAAGAAGAAAAACAATTGCTACAACAAGAAATAAAAGAAGAGCTGAGAAGACCAGCAATTATATATGTAAGTGATCACGATAAAGTATTGAGCTATGAACATGAACGTAACACCCTTCCATTTTGATTCAATTATTAAACGTGGATATTCTTTAGATTTGTTATTTATTCTCATGTTAGCAAAACAAGATTTCGATATAGCAACATATTGTGAAGATTCAGCAAAAATGAAAGCTTTACAACAGGCTGCTATACGAAAAGGACTTTTAACAGAAAATGATAAACTTACACTTGAAGGAATCAATTTAATTCATTATATTGAAGGAGAAGAAATTCCATTACAACCAATTAAGAAAACTGATGATGCCTTTGATAAATGGTGGAAAGCTTATCCTGGAACAGATACTTTTGTTTATAAGAATATCATCTTCACGGGAAGTAGAAGTTTGAAAGCAAAAAAAGATGATTGTAAAATTAAATTGAATAAAATATTAAACGAAGGAGAATATACAATAGATCAGATAATTGCTGCTCTTAATTATGAAGTGATTCAAAAGAAAGAGAATTCTGTTAAAACAAAGACTAATAAATTAACATTTATGCAAAATAGTCTTACTTATTTAAATCAAAGAACATTTGAACCATTCATTGAGCTTATTAAAGAAGGAGTGAAACTTGCAATTGAACCAGTTATGAAAGGAGGAACAAATATATGATAACATCAATAATTGCATTAATAATATTATTTCTAAGCCTACTATTTTACAATTCAAGTAAGCTAGAGAAATATATGCTTCTTTTATTTTTATTATTAATCGCAGACTGTATTATTAACTGCCTTTATGAAATTTAAAACTATGACACCTAAAGAAAAAGCAATAGAATTAATAAATAAGTTTGACGGTTATAAGCATTATGCAGAATGGGTGGTAGATGAAATAATCATAGCACTTGAAGAACATGCATGGCAAAATAGATTATTAATTCTATGGTATCAAGAAGTTAAACAAGAAATAGAAGCATTATGACAACTAAAGAAAAAGCTAAAGAGTTAGTAGATAAGATGTACGCACAAGCATCACATGATGATGGTATGAGTTATTATGAAGCAATAGATTGTACAAAAGTAGCAGTAAATGAATTAATAAATAATACTGACTATGCAGATGAACAACACTTAGAGTTTTGGAAACAAACAGGATATACAGGATACAAACAGTTTTGGATGGAAGTTAAACAAGAAATACAAAATCTATGAGTTTTGAAAGATTAAAAAACGAAGTCCAAATGGGATTGGATGGTAGAAACAATGGTATACCTATGGGTTTTGATAGACTTAATAGATATATTGGTATTAGAAAGAGTATTTATACATTGATTGGTGGACTTACAGGAAGTGGTAAAACATCTTTTGTTGATGATGCTTATGTTCTTAATCCTATTGATTGGTATCTTTCAAAAGCTAATAAAACAGACATTAAACTTAAGATTGTTTATCGTTCTATGGAGAGAAATAGTGTATACAAATTAGCAAAATGGATTGGTCGAAGAATATTTTTAGATCATGGAATAATTATTCCTGTTACAAAATTATTAGGTTGGACTGGTAAAATGACAGCAGATGAACATGACCTTTTTTTAATGTATGAAGATTATGCTGAAAGTCTTAAAGAGATTGTTACAATTATTGATGGACCAGAAAATCCTGTAGGTATTGCTAAAGATTTAAAAGCTTTTGCAGAAGAAAGAGGAGAAATTGTTCAAGAAGGAAAATATAATAAGAAGTATATTCCTAATAATGAAAACGAAGTGGTTATTGTTATTCTAGACCATATTGGACTATTAAAACTAACAAAAGATCTTCCTACAAAGAAACAATCTATTGATAAAATGTCTGATGAACTCAGATATGCTAGAGATCTTTTTGGTTATAGCCCTGTTGTTGTTAGTCAATTTAATAGAGATATATCAAATCCTTTAAGACTTAAAAATGGGGATGTTGAACCACAACTTGAAGATTTTAAAGATAGTTCAGCTACACAGGACGATGCTGATGTTGTATTAGCATTATTTGACCCAGTGAGGTATAAAGTGAAGGATTTTTCAGGATATGATACAGATAAATTAATAGATCAGTATGGTGCCAAGTATTTCAGAAGTTTAAGACTTATTAAGAATAGCTATGGTGAAGATGATGTAAGAATAGGACTAGGGTTTCTTGGTCAAATTGGTATGTTTAAAGAACTACCCAGACAAAAGGATATGACTGAAGATATTTACACATCAGTTACAAATAAATCATTTTTCGTTAATCAGTAAATATGAAAATAAACAAAAAAGTATACAACACACTTCCTTATGGAAAAGACCCATTCTGGCAATTTGTAATATTTCCCACAATTACTATTATGCGTAATTTAGAAAAGCATGATAGATATATAGTGATAAATACAGAATGGTTATTTTGGTCATTAGTAATAATAGTTAAATGAGTATAAGAGATCAAAGACAGAAAGAATTTGCAAATGCATGGCTTAAAACCAAAAAAGGTATTCTTTATTTATGTCCCAGATTTGGTAAAATATACACTACAATTAACATTTTAGAGCAACTACCGAGTAATGCTAGTGTGTTAATAGCTTATCCAGATGTAAAAATTAAAGAATCTTGGGAAGCTGATTTTGAAACTAGAGGTTATGATGTAACAAATATAACATACACAACACATCTATCTATGAAGAAATTTATAGATCAGAAATTCGATGTTGTTGTTATTGATGAAATACATTTATTATCTGAAGCTCAATTAGAAGCTGCAAGTGATATAATAGCTTATAATAAAGTGGTCCTTGGACTTACAGGAACTCTTTCCAAAGATACCGAAGAAACATTAAGAACAGAATTAGGTTTAAAGGTAATAGCCACTTATTCAATGGAACAAGCTATTAATGAAGGTGTTATTGTAGATTATCAAATCACTGTACATTATGTTCCTTTAGATAACATTGTTAAAATTGATTATAAAGGAAAAATTAAAACAGAGAAGAAGCAATTTGAAAGTTATGGATGGGTTATTAACACTTTAATGCGAGCTGGTAAAGAAACAATGTTCTTAAGACTTGCCAGGATGAGACTAATTCAATCTTCAATAGCCAAGGTTGATAAAACAAAAGCTCTTCTTAAAAAGTATAATAATGAACGTATATTAGTTTTTTGTGGTGTAACTAAAATAGCAGATAGTCTTGGAATTCCTTCCTATCATAACAAATCTAGTGAGAAAAACATTTTTAGTGATTTTGTTAGTGGAGAAGGTAAACATATGGCTGTTGTAAAAATTGGAAACACTGGAGTGACATACAAACCTCTCAATAGAATTATTGTCAATTATTTTGATAGTAATGGAGAGAATATGGCTCAGAAAATTAATAGATGTATGGCTATGGAATATAGTAATCCAGATAAGAAAGCTTATATTGATATTGTTTGCTCTACAGAAGATGTGGAACAAAAATGGTTAAATAAAGCTTTAGAATTCTTTGATAAAACAAAAATCAAACATATATGAAAATAGAATTAATAGAAGAAGAAAAGATAGGACAATTAACTTGGTATGAAATAAGAGTGGATGATCAACTTGTTTCAGGAAGTTATAATAAATTACATGCACAAGTTAAATATGAGGAAGTGAGGCAAGAACTTTTAAAAAAGAAAAGTGTTGCTTCTACAAATATTTTAAAATCAGAAGAAATTGAAAATGTATAAATTATCGTGGATAAATAATTGGAAAACTCCTAACATTCACACATTAATTCAAGCACAATATTATAAAATTTTTAGTAAGAAAGGACATAAACATTTAGTGTATATTATACTATTTGGATTTGGAATTCTTATTACAAAATATGGACAAAAACTTGATTAATTTCTTGGTTTTTAAAATGAAATTTCGTAAATTTAAATATTAAAACATGGTACAAACAGTTAAGAAAACAACAGAAAAAATAGTAAAAGAAGAGCAAAGTTATGCACTTATTAATTTTTACAGCACACACATCAATTCTCCTTTAACAAAAGATGAATTAGATAATAAATTAAAAGCACTTGAGCAAGACGGATATGATGTTACCGATGTAATGGTAATATTATTATCAACAGGAAAAGTGTTTACAGTAGACTCTGAAATAAGCTTTATATTGAGTGCAGTAGTGGAAGATTAAACATAAACTAGAAATACATGGCAAAAGAAGAATTAACATTACCAGATGACATCACAGAAGTAAAAAGTACAAATCCGAGAGATCTTGTTATTATTTCAATCCCTAAAATGGGAAAAGGAACAATTCTAGGAGATTTCACCACAAAAAACAATGCATTAGTTCTAGATCTTGAAAAAGGTGGGTATGAATTTATTCCTGCAAGGAAACTTTCTACTTACACTGGTCAGGATACAGGCAGATGGGAATCCTATCAAAACTATATTTCATATAGAAAATTGTTATTGGAAAACAAAAATAAGTATGATTATTTGATTATTGACGGTCTTACAGACTTAGATGATCTTTCTGAATTAGGTGGAACAGTTGCTTACATGAACAGTATTATTGGGAAAAAGTTTAACAGAAGGGACAGTGTTCCTGATGGAGAAAAGATTCCTTATGGTGATCCTAATTGGAAATCTGTTTTAACATTAGCTGATGGAGCAGGTTATCAACACACTAGAAAATGGTTCCTTGACCAAATTGAAGCTTTCAGACAAATCAGTCCTTACAGAATCTATGCAGCACACGTGTCTGACAAATACATTAAAGATAATGGTAAGGATGAAGTGATTGGAAGTGAAATTGCATTAACAGGAAAATTGAAAACAATTTTTGCATCAAAAGTGACAGCGTTAGCTAAACTTACTGCTGATGGTAAAGAGAGGTATTTAAACTTTGATGTGTTGAATGATAGTATTATTGCTGGGAGTAGAGCTCCTCACTTGAAAGGCAGAATATTGATTTCTTCACAAGATAAGGATGGTAAGTTAATAACAAACTGGGAAAACATTTACAATTAAACAAAACAAGAAAACAATGAACAAACAAGAAAGTTTAGAAAGTGTTATGGCAACATTATTAGATGAAGTAGAAAGTACAGTGGCAACTATCAAAATGCTTGATGTTGAAGATTTCATGGAAGCTGGAGAACCAGAAGGTTATGATTTTTTAACTAAAGCACAACTTTTTGATATTGCAATTAAAGTACAAGCAAATGCTTTATATGTAATTAACACTAATTTATCAATTTAAAACAAGAAAACAAATGAGTAACATTGGAGGCAAAAAAAGAGAACAATTAAGTAGTGACTTTGTAAAAAAAGTAGGACTTTTTGAAGCAAATGTAGCAGCTATCAATCCTAGTGTTGAAGAATACAAGGAAGTGTTAGGTATGGAATTAAAAGAAGACAGTAAAGCTACTGAGTATTTAGGAACTAGTAAAGATGGTAATACAACACTTAGAGTGGATGTATGGCTTGAAGAAGTAAAAACTAAAGAAAAGTTTAAAGTGGTGTTCTTCTTGGAAGACAAACAGAAAGAGAACAAAGACCAAACCAAATTGCAATATATTAATGCAGTGGGTTCATGTTCTTGGGCTGCAGATCCAAATGATCTTCCTAGCTGGTTTAGTGCAAGAGATTATCGTGTAGCAAATGTAGGAGAAGAAGACCTTTACAATTTCTTAAGAACTTGGATGGGCAATCTTGACCTTAGAGATGCTGAAACAACTCTTTCAATTGATTGGAAGAAGTTGATGAAAGGTAATGCTAAAGATTTGCAGAATCAGGTGAATGGTGAGTGGTGTACTAATGTGTTAGCTCTTGCTACTGTTAAGACTGTTGAAAAAGATGGAGAAAATAAAGAATATCAATCTGTTTTCAATAAAGCATTCTTACCAGCTTATGCAATGAAGAATTTCAGAATTATTGATTTTAACGATCCTTTTATAGTTGATGGAATAAAGAAAAAGAAACCAAAAGATTTAAAACCTTTTGAGAGATTTGTATTGAACATCACAGGAGAATATGGATGTAAAGATTTCTATACATTCAAAGATCTTAGAGAATATAACTCTGATGACAATTTAGTAGCTTCTGACACACCAATATCAGAAGAGGGTAGTGATTATTAATCTTTAATAAATTAATAGCCTCCATCATTGATTTGGTGGAGGCTATTTTATTTAAATTATGATAGCAGGTAAAATTAAAAAGAAACTCACTCCAGAAGCAATTCTTGAGAAGATTAGTGAATATGATGTATTTAGGTATTATATGCCTGATCAATCTTGGAAAATTAATCAAGTAACATTGTCACCATTCAGAAAGGAACATAATCCATCATTTTTAATAGGAACTAAAAGAGGATTCTTAACATTTATTGATTTTGCAGACACCAATCTCAGAGGTAATTGTTTTGATTTTGTAAAAGTTTTATACAATTTATCCACATTTGATGATGTATTGAAAAAAGTTGACCAAGATTTTAACATTGGTATTCTTAAAGGTGTGAATTCTGAAGAGTATAAGAAAATTACATCACAATATAAACAACCTGAAGACCTTGGTAAGAGATATTCTCTTATTCAGGCAATCACTAGAAAGTTTACACAGGAAGAATTAGCTTATTGGAATACTTATCACCAGGATCTGCAAGACCTTAGAGATAATAATATTTATTCTATTAAGAAGTTGTATTTAAACAAAAGTCTTTTTCATTTAAATGATAATGAATTAAGATTTGGTTATTTCTATAATGGCTTCTGGAAAATATATAGACCTTTTGCAGATAAAAAAATGAAATGGATGCCTAATAATGTTCCTATTACATCTATGGATGGACTAGAAAATATTAAAAATTGCAAATTAGCATTCATTAATAAAAGTAAAAAAGACTATATGGTAATTAGAAAAATTATGGAGTGTACCTGTGCTGTTCAAAATGAAGGTATAGGATGTTTTTCTAATGAAAATGTAGAATATTTAAAAGCTAATAGTGATCGTCAGATTTTAAGTTTTGATTCAGATGTAACAGGTGTACACAACAGTCAGCAAATTACAAAACTATTTGATTTTGAATATGCTAACGTTCCACGTAAGTATTTAGCTGAAGGAATAAAAGATTGGGCAGATCTTGCAAAAGCTCACGGAATAGAAACAATTGAAAAGTATTTTAAACAAAAAGAATTTATATGAGTATTCAAAGAGAACATAATGTAGATGATCTTATAGAAGCTATTCAAGCTGAAACAGAATGGTTATCCACTACAGATGATGATGAAATAGAATGTATAGGAATAGAAAACTTAGAAGGAATTTTAAGTAAATTTTTTAATAAAACAATTAAACTATCAGAAAATGAGTAGTGAAATAACATACAAAACAACTAAAGAGTTGTTATTAACAGCAGAAATACCTGCTCAAACAAAAACATATAAACCAATTACACACAATCAATTAATTGATCTTACATTAAACAGTATTGCAAAAGCAGGTTTTGAACTAGATAAAGAAGTATATTCTTCAGCTAGAAGTGGAAATATTGCCAATGGTAAATTCTCCATTAAAAATGTTGCTGATAAAGAGATGCAATTAGAAATAGGCTGGCAAAATAGTTATGATAAAAGCCTAAGTTTAAAATTTGCTATTGGTACTAAAATCTTTATTTGTTCCAATGGATGTGTAAGTGGAGATTATGGTGCTTTCAAAAAGAAACATCAAGGAAGTATTCAAGACTTTACTCCTCAAGCAATCACTGAATATATTAAATCTGCAGGAGATGCATTTGAAAGAATTCAAAAAGAAAGAGAACATATGAAGACTATTCAAATTAGTAAACGTGTAAAAGCTGAATTAATTGGTAGAATGTTAATTGAAGAACAATTTATTCAATCTACACAAATGAACATTATTGCTAAAGAACTACAAGCTCCTAAATATAATTATGGTGCTCCAGATAGTCTTTGGGAATTATATCAATTTACAACACAATCTATGAAAGAAATTCATCCTTCTTTATGGATGAATAATCACATTAAAGCTCATAGTTTTTTTGTAAATGAATCTGGTATATTAATAAATTCTCCAGAAATCATTGTTAATGATGCAGATGAGATGTTTAAACAAATGGAATTAGAATTTCAAGATGCTGTAATAGTTTAATTATGAAAGAATTAGTACAATGGGCTAGAGAAATAAAAAATTCTCATCCAGACAAATTTAATGAAATATGGGAACTTGTTTCATTGTGTCAAGATGAAATAGAACAAGGTGGTTCTCCATCTCATGAAATTGAGTTATGTAAAGAATCAATTAAACAATTAATAGAAGAATAATATGATTTGGGAAAATTTTAAAGATCATTTTCATGAAAGCTGGCATGTTAAAATGCAACCTTTCATTGAAAGTGAAGAATGTGATAAAATCTACAAGTTCTTGAAATTTGAAAGTCAGAGGGGTAAAAAGATTGCTCCTCTGTCTCATAATGTATATAGATGCTTTAAAGAAACATCTCTAGATGATTTAAAGGTGGTTATGTTAGGAATGGCTCCCTATCACACATTAAGAAATAATCAAATCATTGCAGATGGTCTTCTAATGGGATGTAGTGGTTCAAGTGTACTACAACCTTCACTTGAGCAGTATTATGGTGCTATAGAGAAGGAATTTTCAAATGGTCTTGACCTTTTATCATTTAAAAATTCAGATGTACAATTTTTAGCTGAACAAGGAGTGTTAATGTTCAATGCATCATTAACTACAGAAGTAGGTAAAGCTGGTAGTCATATGGAATTATGGGAGCCTTTTACAAGATATGTATTTGAAAATATTCTTGCTACTACAGGAGTTCCTGTTATATTTTTAGGTAAAGAAGCAGCTAAATTTGAAAAATATACACCACCATTTAATTGGCATTTTGTAATAAGTCATCCAGCATCAGCTAGTTATAAAAATACAGAATGGGACTCAGAAGGAGTATTTAGTAAAGTAAATAAAATTTTAAAAGATAATAATGGATTTACTATCAACTGGATTGATAAACTTCCATTTTAAAAATTACAATATGTTAATAGAAGTTGAAAATTTAGAAATAGGAGATGAAATTTTAGTTGGTGCTAATAGCCAAATGAAATATTTAAAAGTGTTACGTAAACCTGCCACTGGTAAAAAAATACATTGGAGAACAAAACAACCATTGTATAAAACAGTGCTATGTAGTACACATAAACATGAAATGTCTTACACAAATACTTACAATAATCACACTCGCACATGGACTAGAAATGAATTTGTTTGTAAAGCTGAAGATCATAATACAAACATTTATCAAAATTTAAATGATAGAGTCATTTGGCTCATTAAAAGAGAAAACTAATGGAAATAAAATATGGAGGAACTCTTGAAAAAGGAGATATGATAGCTTTTGCTTCTAGTACTTATATAACAATTGGTTGGTATATAGGAAGAGGTCCGAGTGGAACATTTCAATATTATGGATTAAGTTATCTTCATTATTGGTATGACCAATATGAAGAACTTACAGATATACAAAGAGAAAATTTTAAGAAACCTTTAGTTTCTTATGTAAACAACCCCAGTGTATCGAGATTTGTAAGAGTAACTAAAGAAACACTTACAGATCAAAGAGATTTAATAGATTACGAAAAAGCAATTAAAGTACTAGAAATACTAAAAATTAAATAATGATTTTAGAAAAACAAACAGAAGCCACCGTACTATCAGAAGGACAATCCCAAGGATCAATTGGGATGTCATTAGACTTAGATTCAGCTCAAATCTTGATGCAGATGTTAAGTAAGAATTTATATTCAGATGCAATTGGTAGTACAATTAGAGAATGGACAAGTAATGCTCTTGATAGCCACAGAAGATGTGGTGAAACAAAACCTATTGTTGTAGGACTAAATAGAAATAAACAAGATAATTATGAATTCACTGTAGAAGATTTTGGTACTGGTCTTGATGCTGATGACGTTGAAAATGTAATTAGTAAGTATGGTAAGAGTACAAAGCGTAACACCAATAATGAACTTGGAATGTTTGGACTTGGTTTTAAAGCTGGTCTTGCATATGGTTCTAGTTTCTATTTTGTATGTAGAAAGAATGGTATAGAACGTAAATACATGATGTATGAAGGAGAAGAAGTTAACACCATTGATCTTTTATACGAACAGGCTACACAAGAGCTTAATGGAGTGAAGATGATTCTTCCTGTGAAGCATACAGATAGAAGAGATTTCATTAGTAAAATGAAAATTCAATTAGCCTATTTTGAAAATGTATATTTTGATGTAAATGATGGAGATATTAAAAATAATTTTACTATTTATCGTGGAGAAGATTTTCAATATTCAGAATTAATTTCTGATAGTTCTTTACATTTATGTTTAGATAATGTATATTATCCTCTTGATTTTCAGAAACTTGGAATTAATAAAATTAATTTTCCTTTAGCTTTAAGATTCAGTCTGAATGAAGGTCTTACACCTATTCCTAATAGAGAACAATTAATGTACAGCAGGGAAACTAAAGATGTTATTCTTGCTAAAATTAGTAAGGTGGCAGATTTCTTTGCTGAGAGATATAATCTATCTGTTACAACAGAAGCTGATATATTTACTATTATGGAATTTTATAGTAGCAATCGTAAACCTGTTCAAGGATTTACAAATGGTTTAGTGTATGAATTTAATGAACTTAAAAGTTTTTCTACAATTAAATTATTGGCTCCTAAATTACCAAATGTTAAATTGTTAGATCTTGAATTAATTCATAGAAATCGTGATTTTATATTAGGAGAATACAAACAGAAATACTTTTTACGAAATGGTACATTAAGAGAAGCTAAACATAGCTATCAAAGTGATATATCTATTAATGATGTTAAAAAAGATGTGTATTATATTTATTCTGATAAAATTTCTGGAATTAAAAAAGAATGGTTAAAATCTTTACCAAATTCTTATCATGGTAATAATTATAATGTATGTCTTATTAAAAAAGAGAAAAAACTTTATTTAGGAAATGTTAATCGTACTCCTAATTATAATACATATGCCAGCATTTGTAATTTGAAAAGTTTTAAAAAATCACAATGGAGAGATGTTATTAAAGAATTTCAATATATACAATCATTATATATTAGTAAGTTCATTGATCTTGACAAACTTGATGTTCCACAAGAATATTTAGATCAGAGAAAAGCTGCTAAAGATGCTGCTAAAATTAAACTTGGATTAACTCCAGGAAAACGAAGAGTAAAACTTCAAGGAGAAATTACAGGTAAACAAGCATGTCAACTTGAAAGATTTGTATCTGGAAAAAATGCAAAGTTTGTATCTGAAACTTATCAATTAAAGGATTTTCATCAAAGAAAATTTCTCACTGTATATGGAACTAGTGAAGATGTTGAAACATTAGACAAATTATTTATAATTTTTAAAAAAACAATTTTTATTCAATTCTCAGACAGAGAACTTAAACGATTGGAAGGAGTTGAAATTCATAATTTAATGCCGTTAAATAAGTTTATGAAAGGTGATAATAAAGTGTTCAGAAGAGTAGCCACTGCAGAGCTAATTCGTATATTCAAAAAAAAGTATTCTAATACATTTGAAAAAAGAGACAGACTTGAAGGAGTTTCTAATGATTTATGTAAAAAATTAAGAGTGCTGAATGATTATGAGTATAAATACAGAGATAGTAATGCAAATAAAGAAACTCTTACAGCAATTTTAGAAATTGCTACAAATAATAAAATGTTTGACGAACATATTAAATTAATATATGATGAAGTAAAAGTTATATTCGAAAAACTTCCTTTTATTGAATCATTATTTAGTGAAATAAATAGTTGGTCAAGAAAAAAAGAAAATGGAACAGATAACATGACTGAGGTAATCTCATCATTGTTTAAATATCATCGTCAAAAAATTGACTGGAAAAATTATAAAACAGTAATTATTAATGACGATGTTATTGTTGATGAAAATGCAGAAGAATTAATTGAAGAAGATGTAACAGATTTATTAGACAACGATTAAATATTTATAAATAAAACAAAAAAACATGGGACTATTTAGTTTAGATTGGTTTAAATCCAATAAAAAGAAAGATGAATTAGAAATTAAGAAGTTAGAACTAGAAATCAGACAACAGGAATTAGCAGTACAATCAGAAGAACTCTATCAGAATAGATTGATTCAAGAGAAACTGGAACCAAAAGTAGATCAAAATGTGGAACAATTGTGTGCTGATGAATTTTTCAGTAAAATGAAACCCTACTTAAATGTAAAGTTGGTAAATGATGTTCTTACAGTGGTGTTATTAACTGGTGATGTCATTAGTAAACCTGGAGCAACTGCATTAGATTTTAAAAAGGTGAGAGCTGCAGAAACAGAAGATGAAATATTAGATGTAATTTCTACACCTGAAGTTGCTCAAGAGAGAAAAGAGAGAAAAGTAATAATTGAAAAACAAAAAGCTATCATTGAAGGAATTGATATATTAAAGAATCTTAAAGATTTTGAAGTGAAAGAAGATTCTGTTTATTTCAAAGGAATTGGTAGAAGTCTTCCTCAACTATTAATTGAAGAATTATTGGTAATTGTAAATAAATACAAAAATGAAGAAGACATTGATAAATTTCTTGTAAAAGATGATGAGTATCAAGGACTTAAACGTTTCTTTATGTGGTGTTGCTTGAATCCGAGAGCAGAGGTAGCTAATGAATTATATAGATTCTTAAAAGAAAATAGTTTTAGAATTACCAAACAAGGTTTCTTTGTAGCTCTTAGAAATGTTGTTACAGTGAAGACAGATGGTGATACAAAAATTGTTGATTTTGTTAGTAATACATATAATAAAATTAAAGCTGTTTGGAAAAAGAAACCTGATAATTATCGTGTTGTAAGAACTAATGATGGTGAGTATAAATTTGAACTTGTATCAGCTCCACTTGAAGACACTATTGTAGGGAATCTTACTACGTTATATTTGGATCTTCCTAATATGATTGATAATCGTTATACAGATGATTGGACAAAAACATTTGATATTCGTATTGGTAAATTGGTAAGCATGCCTATGGAAAAATGTAACTGGAGTACACAAGATTGTGCTGCTGCAGGTTTACATTTTACTAGTGATCAGATTCATTATGTAGGATGTGGAGACACAAGTGTACTTGTTCTTATTAATCCTATGAAAGTGGTTGGTATTGGTCAACATAAAGGTAGATGTTATGAATATCTTCCAATTATGACGGTTCCTTGTGATGAAGCTACAAGCATTTTACACGATCTTGATTTTAACACTCTTGAGCTTGATGAACAATATGCTGTAGATGAATTAACAGATCTTACAGAGAAAGCTAAAGCTGGTTTTGCAGCAGAATCTACCAAATATAGTTTCAATATGCCTTCAATTTCTACACAAGAAATTAAAGGGATTGTTTTATCTTTGGATGAAATGTTGAATGAAATCAAAGGAAGGGTTTCATCAGTAGATAAATAAATAATTGGCAAGTGGTTGGCAAGTAAAAATGTCACCACTTGCCTAAATTTAAATTATGTATAAAAGAAAGCCAAAGAACAAACAAGAAATTAGTTCAAAGTCAGGAGTAAAGCCTAAAAAAACAGTGAAAAGAAAATCTGTTGCTAAACCATATAATAATGGTACTATGAGCAGCTCTGCTTTTTGGAGTTTTATTAGAAGTGGACTCAGACAGAAGTCTAGATGGTGGAAACCTATCACACAGTGTAAATTAAATGCTAAAAGAGTGTACAGGGGACCAAATAAAAGACAAAAGTTTGAATATCAATGTAATGAATGTAAGGAGTGGTTTGCTGAGAAACATGTAAACGTTGACCACATCATTCCTGCAGGATCATTAAATTGTGCAGAAGATTTACCAGGATTTGTCACTAGACTTTTTTGTGAAGTGGATAAATTACAAGTGCTCTGCCAACATTGCCATGACATTAAAACACAAAAAGAGAAAGCAAAATGAGTGATATAATCATAGAAATTAACAAAGAGCCTGATTTTACAGAGATTTGGCATCAAGGATATGTAAAATATAATGGAAAGGAACATAAATTTTTCTTGGTTTATCCTAAATCATTCGATGAAGAAGGTAATCAATATGAATTGAATATTAAATGGTTCTATGCTAGAGTTCCAAGAGAAATAAGGGCAATGGAAAACAAAATTATTGACGCATTTAAACAAACATTAGAATGATTATAACAGGAGTTCAAGCAGAAGCAAATTACAGAGCTGTCAGAATGGATAGCTCTTCTAGTCTAAAAGAGTTTTCTTTAGATAGAAAGAAGTATTACAAGAAATATTTTCTTAATGAAACAGTAGAAGAAGAGGATAACAAAGCCAGCATCATGGGTAGAGTGGTAGAAACACTACTTTTAGAGCCTGAAGAGTTTGATGGTAGATTTGCCCTCTCTGTATGTACAAGTGCACCAACAGGCTTAATGTTAGCCTTTGTAGAAGCATTGTATAAATTTACAGCAGAAGCTACTGATAGTGATGGTAATATCACTAGAGAATTTGAGGATATATGTAAAGATGCCTATGTAGAAAGTGGTTTCAAAATTAAATTTGAAGCTGTTATGGGTAAATTTATAGGAAGTGATAATGAAATCTATTATAAAGAAATCAGAGAGATTAGAAGTAAAGGATTAACAGTGGTTACTACCAATGATGTCACTAATGCTGAAAAGATAGTGATTGATTTAAAGAGTAATGATGTCACTTATAAAGTGATTAATCTTGTAAATAGTGATAAATTCTTTGTAATTAATCAGTTAAAAGTGGAAGGATATGATGTAGATGGTCACTTATTTAAATCTATGATGGATAAAGTGGTTGTTGATCATAAAGAGAAGACAGTAAGTGTATATGATTTGAAGTGTACATGGAGTGTTGAAAACTTCTATGAAGAATACTATCTCTATCGTAGAGCATATATTCAAGCTTATTTATATTGGAAAGCTGCACAATCTTGGGCTAATAAAATGGGATATGAAGATTACAAAATTAACTATCCACAATTTATTGTATGTGATAGCACAGGGTATATGAATCCTTTAATCTATACAATTGATAGCATTTTGATGCAAGATGCTTATTTAGGATTTGAACATAAAGGAAGGAAATATCCAGGAGTGGGAGAATTAATTAAAGCTCTTGATTGGGCTGTTGAAAATGATAGATGGAATATTTCAAGAGAAAATTATGTTAATAACGGATTAATAAAATTAGGAGCGTAATGGAAGTAACTAAAACAATAACTACAATGTTTATTGTTCCTTCTTTGAAAATTGACAGACTTAAATTAAAAGAGAATGGATTTATGAATGGGTATGAACAAGATTCTTCACAAGACGGTCATACTTATCAGGATTCTGTTTATCTTTTGTTTAAGCCTGATGATTTTCATAAATTTAGAGTTTTCCTGGAGGAGGAAGTTGATAGAACACCAGCAGTTATAGATGACTATGATTATGAAGGAGGATATGTTGTCATTGTGTATAAACTTGATGACAGATTTAAAAATGATTATAAACTTATCTATAAAGGACAATATTCTAAAACTTCTAAAGAATTCCAATTATTATTTCCAAAAACTATAAAGATTATTAAATATGGTCTTCATAAAGATGAAATATCTCTACAACATAGAATTTTTAACAAATCTCCAGAATTACGTAAATTTTGGGAAGAAAAATTAGGAGTTGAATTTGATGAAGAAATGGAAATATGGGATGGATATTCTAAAGAACGTGAGATTTTAAACATTAATAAAATTAAACAAAATGTATAATCAAGAAATATTAGACCAAATAATGAAAAAATTTGGTCTACAAGATACCATTAGATTTTGTGAGATGGAATCCTTTAAAAACAAACTTCTATATGAAGATTGTGTAAGTAAAGGAGACTGTGAACCAATTGAATATGAATTTGAACAAGATTGGTGGTGGAAACAAGCAACACGCTTAAAATTAAATAATATATGAACACAGAGAAACTATTTGAAATCTATCCAAAGACAGCCAATGTAATTAAGCAGTGGTATTTAAGTAAGCTCCTGGAGGAGTTAAAAGACCAATCTTTACCAGAAGATTTTAAACAACATGTTAGAGAACAAGGATTAGATGATGTAACAATTATTAGAATGGTTAGTGCTAGTCCTAGAAGTCTATTTGATTTGTTTGATAGTTATAAAGTGTTAATTAATATACATTGTAATTGGGAAACTTTTCAATACAGTGTTAAAATTGATAAATTTATAGAGGGTGAGTTTTACGAAGGTTATGATGATAGAAAAACAGCAGAATCTGCAGCTATTACAGAAGCTTTCAGACTTTTAAATGATAAATTATAATAATAATTTAGTCATTAAAAGAGTTATTATAACTATTATAATTATTAGAAAAACAATTGTTTTATAAAGGGGATGCAATACATTTGCACCCCTTCATTTTTTAACAATTAAACAAATATTATGGATTTAGGATTACAGGCATTAAGTAAGATTACAGTTTTTAGTAAATATGCAAAGCATATTAAAGAACTAAAAAGAAGAGAGGATTGGGATGAAATTGTAGATAGGTATCAAACAATGTTGATTAAAAAATATCCTTCATTAAAAGAATCCATTGTTGAGAGTGCAAAATTCATTAGAGAAAAGAAAGTGCTCCCTTCTATGAGAGCATTGCAATTTGCAGGACCAGCAATGGAAGTTAATAATGCTAGAGGATATAATTGTGCTTATTTACCAATAGACAGTGTTTACAGTTTCTCTGAAACAATGTTTTTATTATTAGGTGGATCAGGAGTTGGATTTTCTGTACAGAAACATCATGTAGACCAACTACCAGCTATTCAAAAACAAATAATTTACAAACAGAGAACTTATTTGATTGAAGATTCTATTATGGGATGGGCTGATTCTGTTAAAATGTTAATGAAATTCTATTTTGAAGGAGGATTTAAACCCAAATTTGATTTTAGAGCTATTAGACAAAAGGGAGCAAGATTAATAACTGCTGGAGGTAAAGCACCTGGACCAGAACCTCTTAAAATAGCATTGACACATATTGATGCTATTATGGAAAGAAAAGATAATGGTGAAAAACTTTCTCCTTTAGAATGTCATGATATTCTTTGTCACATAGCTAATTCTGTTCTTGCAGGAGGAATTAGACGTTCAGCAATGATTAGTCTATTCAGTCATGATGATGAAGAAATGATTACATGTAAATATGGAAGTTGGTGGGAATTAAATGAGCAACGAGGAAGAGCAAACAATAGTGCTGTTCTAGAAAGAGGTGTTGTATCAAATTTAGAATTTTATGCTTTGTGGAAAAGAATTGAAGCTAGTGGAAGTGGTGAACCAGGAATTTATTGGACTAATAATAAAGATTGGGGAACTAATCCTTGTTGTGAGATAGGACTTAGACCATTTCAATTTTGCAATCTCTAAACTTTATGGAGATTTAAAACTCTGAGAATTGCTGGAAACTCTGACCACATAATGGTGAAGACAATCAGCAGCCGAGCTTAGAAATAAGAAGGTTCAACGACTAGTCGTAAGACGTACACTCAAGTGAGTGGAAGCACAGAGCCCCTGAAAAGGGTGATGATATAGTCTGAACAATATAGAAATATATTGATGAAAATTTGGAAATCTCGAATAAGTTTTGTAACTTTGTAAAAATACAAAATTATGAAAGTAAATCGAGAAGGTTATAAAATATCTGAAACAGAACGAGAATGTACTAATTGTGGTACAATGTTCTTAAAAACATCAAAAACAGTAACTCTTTGTAATAAGTGTAATTCAGAACGAGTAAAGTGTACAGATCCTGAATCAAAAATGTTACAAAGAGCAAAAGGTCGAGCTAAGTTAAAAGATTTAGTGTTTGATTTAACTGTAAAAGATATTATTATACCAAAATATTGCCCAATTCTAGGTTTAGAATTGATTTGTAAAACAGGAACTTCAGGAGGACAAAATAACTCTCCAGCGTTAGATAGGATAGATTCAAAGAAGGGCTATACCAAAACTAACGTAAGAGTTATAAGTCACTTAGCAAATATGATGAAAAGTTGTGCTAATAATTCTGAAATGATAAAATTTGCAGATTGGGTTAATAAAAATATTCCAAAAGATTCTGATTAAGAAGTAACGCACTTAATTGAACATATGGTGAAGTGAACGTGGATAATGTTACATCACAAGAAGACTTAAATGATAGGGTGGCAGTTGCTGCATTCTTCGGTACTCTTCAAGCAGGATTCTATAATTTTCATTATTTACGTCCTATATGGGAGAAGACAACACAAAAAGATGCTCTATTAGGTATAGGAATGACAGGAATTGGTTCAGGAGAAATTTTAAAATACGATCTTGACATTGCTGCCAACACTGCTAAAGTGATGAATAGTGTAATTAGTGGAGTAATTGGTACTAATGAAGCAGCTAGAATAACTTGTATTAAGCCTTCTGGAACAACTAGTCTTGTTCTTGGTACAGCAAGTGGTATTCATGCTTGGCATGCTCCTTATTATTTGAGAACTATGAGGTTTAATAAGAATGAGGACATTGCTATGTATCTAATGATTAATCATCCAGAACTTTGTGAAGATGATGTACTCAGACCAAGAGATACTGTTTGTGTAAGAATTCCTGTTAAAGCTCCTGAAGGTTCTATCTTCAGAACTGAAACAGCTATTGATACATTACAACGTGTTAAAAAGTTTGCTACAGAATGGATCAAGCCTGGACATTTAAATGGTGATAATACACATAACGTAAGTGCTACAATTTCTATTGATAAAAATAGAACCTATCAATTAATAAATGATGAATGGACATTTTCTAATACAACCTATCCTAACAATAATGTAAAAGCTGATGAATGGGAAGTTGTAGGAATGTGGATGTGGAAACATAGAGATGTGTACAATGGACTGAGTGTTTTACCATTTAATGACCACAGTTATACACAAGCTCCTTTTGAGGACATTACAGAAAAAGAATATAATGAGAGAGTCTCTCATTTAAAGAGTATTGATCTTACACAAGTAATGGAAATAGAAGATGTTGTAGACTTTGGTCAAGTTGCAGCGTGTAGTGGTCCAGGAGGATGTGAAATCAATATCTAAAATAAATTTGGTAATCTGACATTTTATACATATATTTGTATAAATAAAATGTCTTATGAAGAAAAAAATAGAAATTGGTAATAAGTTTGGAAAGCTTCTTGCTATTGAAGAAGTTAAAGAACGTAAATCAGGTGGAATTAGGTACAAATGTCTTTGTGATTGTGGAAACACACACGAAGCATTTGCTACCCACTTGAGAAGAGGATTAATAACTCATTGTGGGTGTACTCCACATAGAGGTGCAAAACATCATCAATGGACTGGTGTTGGAGAAATATCAGGTGAATTCTGGTGGTCTCATATAGTTAGAAGTGCTAATGGATCTAAACTTAACAATAGAGAAAGAAAACCTAAAGAACTTACATTGACCATTAATGAGGCTTGGGAACTATTCCTTAAACAAGATAGAAAATGTGCACTTTCTAGCATAGAATTAACTTTTCCAAAAAAATGGAAAGATAAATCTTGGACAGCATCATTAGATAGGATAGATTCTTCTAAAGGATATATTTTAGGAAATGTACAATGGGTACATAAAGATATAAATATTATGAAGAATAAGTTTGATAATGAACATTTTATAGAAATGTGTAAGTTAATTGCAGGTGGTGCTTGTGAAATTAATATTTGATTTTGATTTTGATGAATGAAAGCCCTGGTGTGTCTACATCAGGGCTATTTTTTTCTTAATTAATTCACGTTTAATTCACAAAAAAATCGTAAATTTACAAACAACAAATAACTAAATAATGGCAAAAGCAAAAGAAACTCCTGAAACAAAAGGAAAATTTCAAGATGCCTTAGATAAGCTAAATAAAGCTTATGGAATAGGTAGTGTGCTAACACTAAATAGCAAAAATAATGGGATTTATGATGTTATCAGTACAGGAAGTATTGGATTTGATTGGAATACACTTGGTGTAGGAGGATTTGTAAAAGGAAAAATGTATGAATTAATGGGTTGGGAAGGTTCTGGTAAATCAACTATTTGTGGACATGCTGTAGCAGAATGTCAAAAAAAAGGTGGAAAGGTTGTGTATATTGATGGTGAGCATGCTGTAGACACTAAGTATTTTAAATCAATTGGTGTAGATGTGGATAAGATGTTAATAGCTCAACCATCCTGTGGTGAAGAAGGATTTAATATTGCTATGGAAATGATTAACACTGGAGAAATTGATCTTATCATTATTGATTCAGATAGTTCATTAATTCCTAAAAAAGTGTTAGATGGAGAAGTGGGAGATAGTTCTATTGGTAAAAAGGCTTTATTGAATAGTAACGCCTATCCAAAACTTAAATCAGCTCTATCTGAGCATAATGTATGTGTGATTGTTATTTCACAGTATAGGGAAAAGATTGGTGTGATGTTTGGAAATCCAACTACCACTCAAGGTGGGCATGCTTTAAAGTTTTACACTGATGTTAGACTGGAAGTCTCTAAATCTGCAGCTAAAGATGGAGATGTTCAATATGGTAATATCACTAAGGTGAAAGCTGTAAAGAATAAAATGTCTCCTCCATATAAGTTGAGTCAATTTGAAATTGTTTATGGACTTGGAATTGATAAACTTAAGGAAATTATGGATCTTTTAAATGATTTTGAACTTGGTAGAAAATATGGTAAAACATTCACATTCAATGAGACAAAATATGATCTGGAAGAGTTTAAAACAATGTTGCTAGACAATGAAGAGTTTTATAATGAAGTGAAAGAATCTATTATTAACAAAATTAAAAACATAGAAACCAAACCACATGGCGAAGTTACAAGTGAAGATTAAACCAATTTTAAAAGGTGAATTTAAAATGCCTGTAAAAGGAAGTGATAATGCAGCATGTTTTGATGTATATGCACATAGCATAACATTTCCTGGTCCAGAGAAGATTTGTATAGGTCTTGGATTTTCCACAGAAATACCAAAGGGATGGAAAGGAGTTATTGTTCCCAGAAGTAATCTTACAAAACATCATTGGATTATGAATAATAATGTTGGAATTATTGATTCAGATTATAGAGGAGAATGGATGATGGTTCTTACGTCTTTGAAAAATATGGCAAGTAATCCACTTCCATATGTTATAGGAGATAGAGTGGCTCAAGTGTATTTTGATAAGGTGACGGATATGTCGTTTGTCGCATCAGATGAACTTTCAAACACTGTTAGAGGAAAAGGTGGATTTGGTAGTACAGGATTAAAAGAAATTGTATGAGTGTAATCACTGAAACAGACATGAAACTGTTTAAAAAGCAATATACAAATCTTCCTGATGTCAGAGAGGAGGTAAAACGCTTAGATGGAATAATGCCTGAAAATAAAAGAACCAAAGCATATAGAGATTGGAGAAGAGATATTAATTTTCTAATTACAATGTATAATGCTAGAGTAGGATATGAATATTATCAAAAAATTACATAATGACAGCAGTACAATTATTAAAAATTAAAGAATATCAAAGAGAGTATTTTACTCTCTTTGGTGAAAAGCTTATTGTTGATTTTGTAGAAATGCAAGATGTTGATCCTTTATATGATCAACAAGTGTTAGAACATCTTCTTGAAGAATGTCTTGAGTTTGCAAAAGCTGATATTAATATTATCAAAGATAGAAATGTTAGATTAAATGCTGTAGTTAATGGTAAAGAAAGAAGAGCAATTGTTCGGTTTTCTCGAACAGTTGTAAAGAATAACTTACGAGTTAGTGAAGCAGCAAGATTAATTAATCGAGACAGGAGTTGTTTATATCATTATGCAGGTAAACGAGCACATCAAAATGAAGCAAACGTGTAACACATGTGGAAAGAATTCTGAAGGAGAATATTGTTTTCAACACAAACCAAGAAAACCATTAGCTCAAACTAAAATGTTAAAAACTATAATTGTAAAAAATGAGGATAGTGTTCGACAAATATCCGAAATGCAACATTTTTTCTTACAAATTTGGAAACAAAGACCTCATAAATCTGAGGTGAGTGAAGAAAGACTTGGTAGTGAACCGTTAACAATATTCTTTCATCATATCCTTCCTAAAGAAAAATATCCTCAGGCTAAGTTAGATGAGGAAAATATCATACTTTTGACATTCGATGAACATAACAATGTTGAAAACGATGTGTATAAATATGAAGAAGTTAATAACAGACGTAATTATTTAAAAACCAAATACAATTTATGACAATTGAACAAATTGCTCAAGTAGCACACGAAATTAATAGAGCTTTCTGCCAAAGTATTGGAGATGGTAGCCAACCTTTTTGGGAATATGCTCCAGATTGGCAAACAAGTTCTGCTATTAAAGGAGTAGAATTTCATCTGGCTAATCCAGATGCTAGTCCATCAGCTTCTCATGATAGCTGGTTAAAACAAAAAGAAGAAGAAGGATGGAAATATGGTCCAGTAAAAGATGCTGAAAAAAAAGAACATCCTTGTTATATATCTTATAATGAACTTCCAACAGAACAGAAATCTAAGGATTATTTATTCAAACAAATTGTTCACAGTCTTAAAAACCAATTATAATGAGTCAATTTTTCTACTCCAGAAAAGATGGAGAAACAATGAGAACAGACAGCTTCAATTTGAACAAAGTGATTAGAAGCGTAGAAATGGAAAACGGAGATCTTCTAGTTTTAATAGATGATATACATGAGCGTAGTGAGAATGTTCCTGATATTGATCTTAAAACCAATAAAATGAGAGGTATGAAAAGAGAACGTAGAGTTTATCAATCAGAAATCACTTTAACAGGAGAAGACGTAACAAATTTTAGAAACCAAGCAAAACTTTAATTATGCCTACATTATTAGGAAATCGTATCTTCTTAGAAATGCCTTTAGAAGAAGAGAAAAGTAAGTTAATTGTGGACGAAAACACAAAAGAAGCATTACAGAAAGAAATGCTTAAAAAGATGTCTAAGTTAAAGGTGATAGGTGTAGGCACCACTATCCAAGACATTAAGATAGGAGATATAGTGATGGTAGATCCATTTGCTTTACAAAAAGCACCATTAATTCCTATAGAAGAAGATAAAATGGTAATTTTAATATCTCCATTTGATGTTATAATGGTTTGGTAAAATGTTAAACAAAGACTATATATTACCTTTGTTGGGAGGTAGACTTGGTAACAACTTGTTTATGATAGCTCATGCCTATGCAAAAGGTATTGAATATAATAAGCAGGTTGTTATATTTCAACCCCATGTTCAATATCACGGAAATGATTATTCTAAGAATATTTTTAGAAAACTTGAATTTATTGATGAACTTAGTGATAATCATAATTATAATAAGTTGATTCCATCAGATGATGAACCTACATTATATTTTGGATATTTTCAGAGTGAGAGTTATTTTGAAAAGTATAGTGAGAATATAAAGAGTCTGTTTGGACCACCTTTAGATTTCATCACTAGAGTGAGAATAGAGTTGCCTTTTTTATTTGACAGAAAGGTAACTGTGATAAATGTTCGTAAAGGAGATTATTTACATTCTCCAAATTATCATCCCACATTTAGTGTAGAATATATAAACGATGTTGTTAAACATGTTCCTGACACAGATCTTTATTTAATTGCTAGTGATGATATTGCTTGGTGTAAACAAAATATACACTTTAACAATCAATACTTTTTAGAGGGTTGGGCACCAGAAGAGCAACTATGGATTTTATCCATGTGTCATAATTTTATTATAGCAAATAGCTCATTCAGCTGGTGGGCAGCTTATCTATCTAGATATACAGAGAAGATAGTGCTAGCACCTGAAACATGGTTTGGTCCAGAATATCCACATAAATGGGACCATATATATTGTAAAGGCTGGACAATTATTCCTTCCTATTTTAAAAACGGATTAATATTTCCAAAATGATTTCAGTATTAACATTAACGTATAAAAGACCTCATTTATTAGAAGAGGCAATTGAATCATTCTTGTCTAATGATGATTTCTACCCTAAAGAAATGGTTATAATTAACGATAACCCTGAAGTAGAATATGTATATGATCACGAAGATGTAAGAATAATAAACTGTAAAGAAAGATTTCCTTCTATAGCAGCTAAAATTGAATGGGGTTATAAACAATGTAAAAATCATTATATCTACAGATTAGATGATGATGATCTTTTAAACAAGTCAGCAATGTCTACTGCTACATTAGACATATTAGAAAATCCTGGATATGAAATATACAGAAGTTCAGGAATGTATTTCTTTGTAAATAATGTATTTGAGAAGATGAGCTCCAATATTAATAATGGAAATATTTATACAAAGGATTATTTAGATAGGATTAAGTTTCCAGATCTTTCTGGTACAGAGGATAATGATATTACATTTGGTCACAAGGCTAAGATTTTTGAATCCAAAAGAAAACCTACAATGTTTTATCGTTGGGGAATGGGAACATTTCATATTTCTGGCATGGGGGCACAACCTAACGATGTAATTCTTAATCAGGCTGATAAAGTGTTGGATGATAGAACAGGAAAAATAACTTTATACCCTAAATTTTTAAACGATTATTATGGACAAATTAAGTGAAATAGCTAATAAGCTTGGTACAGATAAAGGCACTACAGCATTCTGCTGTCATTCCTACACAATAACCTACAATGAGTTATTTAAAAGTCTACTTACACAACATGTTGATATGTTAGAAATTGGTGTAGCAGATCCAAGATTTCCAGGTGCATCATTAAAGATGTGGAAAGAATATTTTCCTAATCTCAGTCTTACAGGATTTGATATTAATCCTGATGCTAAGAAGTTTGAAGAATATGGTGTAAATGTATTTATTGGAGATCAAAATGAACCAACGGACCTTGAAACATGTGCTAATGGAAAAACATTTGATATTATTATTGATGATGGATCTCATTATTCAGAACATATTATCACTAGTTTTGAAACACTATTCCCCTATCTAAAACCAAATGGTTGGTATATTGTAGAAGATTTACATAGTGTATATACAAAATCCAATATAACACTTCCTGCAATTGATAGAATTATTGAAGAAAACAATTTTAATCTATCTGAAAAACGATTAGAACATAGTGGGAAACTACTTATAATGAAAAAAGCCTCCTAATTGGAGGCTTTTTAATTATTTTGATAATTTCTTACCAGTCATAGGAGCCATAGGACTCTTACCTTTTGTTTTTATTTTATCATTTTCCCTCATAAAATTACCATTAGCTGGTTTAGGAGGAGCTACCTTAGGAGCTTTTTTGGGTTTTCCTGATTTCATTAGCAGCCTTTTTTCATTTTACCACCTTTTTTCATCATAGGTTGTGCACCCATTGGAGCTTTCATTGGAGCTTTCTTCATTACTTTTGCTCCAGCTTTAGCTTTTGGAGTTTTACCACCATTTTTTTGTTTTTCATTTTCTGCACGATAACCTGCAGAATGTACACCACCCAACCATGTAGGTCGATTAGCTTTTTGTGCAGAATCTTGTTTAGCTTTATCAGCAGCAGCTGAAGCAGGAGTAGATTTTACAGAATTCATTGCTTTTAAAGCTTCACTTCTGTCATATTTAGGTGTAACAGTAGTACCAGCTTGTGCTTTTTTAATTTTTTTAACAGTTGCCATTTTACAAAGATTTGGAAGACAACCATGCTTTCATTGCTGAAGCTAATGCGATGTCTGGGTTAGATTTAATTGTTGTTGTTGTACTAGTTGTAAGAATTGTTGTTGTAGGAGTGGTAGTTGTACTAATTGGTGTAAATGCCATAACATCACCAGATTGAGACAATAATGTACCAAAATCTGTAAATGTTAAATAAAATCTACCATTAACACCCCATCCAGTTCCCCAAGAGTTATCAAACCAAACTCTTTGATTAGGAGCATCAATTTCTCTTGCTACAATTTCATGACCTCCTGCAATTGAACCAGTGATGTGAACTCTACCATCTTTATCAGGAGTAAACATTCCATCATACCAGTTGATACCAACAATAATTGGTGTCACTGTAAGAGCCTTTAATGCATCGTCTAAAGTGAAGGTGTGTGTGTATCCTGAAATAAGTCCTGCAGCTTTTAAAGCTTTACCTATAGAAAGTCCACATGAACCATTATCATTAGGAGGATAAGCACCACTACCATCAATTATTTCAGCATCAGAGTAAAGATGTATGGCACCAGTTTCATTAAGTGTATATCTTGATGAAGGTAGTGTAGTTGAAAATAAAGGATCGGTACCAAGTGCACCTATTCCAGCATTTCCTGTACAAGAACCAATAGAACCTTGATTAAGAATACCTATATGTCTAGGATGTACTACAGAAATAATAGTAAGTCCTGCTGTATTAAATGCAAAACTTTTTGACCTAGAATCATGATAGATGTGTCTTTTAAGACGACCATCTATTGTATGAATTTTTTCTTTATATATAATAATTTGGTCCATTACTTCTTTTTAGCAATTTTTTTAAATGTTTTAGCTAATGCTTTAGCTTTACCTGTACAACCAGGTTTTGTAATAGGGGTACATTTTCCTTCTGTACCTCTTGCTTTGATAGATGCTGCAGCTTTCTGCATCCATTTACCATCTTTTGCTTTTGTTGTCATTGTGAAGTGTGTATTTATATAGGAGAATTTAAAACCTCCTTGATGATACCAGCTGCAACATTCTCAGCCATCATTCGTTCAATAGCATCATGTGCATCACTAGCTAATAAAATACGAGATGCTTCTTGTGTAGATAAAATAGCACGTAAAGCATTTAAAATTAATCCGAAATCACTTCCTAAAATAGTAAATTGGTCTGTTGGAGCCCATTTATATTTTTTTGTAGGATCGTAAGCTGGGATTTCTGTTTGAACATTTAATTCTTCTGACATAAAATTTGGTTTTAGGTACAAATGTCAATTAAATTTATGAATTCTCCAAATTTAATTATGATTGACACTTCCTCCATTAGCAATAATAATATCTACATCAAGCAGTCCTTGAGCAGATGGTGCTGCATTATTTTCATAATTTAAGTTTATTTCAGTATTTAAATATCCTCCTGTAGCAACAATATGTAATATATTATCTACACAAGATTGAGATAATTTACTTCCTGCACTAAAGAAAAAATTATTTACTAAAATTAAATCAGAAGAAAATATTACATTTTCAAGATTATTTCCAACAAGTTCACCTCCCCCCATAAAATATTTTAAACTACTTAAATCTAAAACAGTGTTTTGAATATTATTTGGTTGAAAATATTTTATAGATTGTAATTTAGGTAGGTATAAATAAGGTGTACGATTTGAATCTATGAAACTTATTCTTTCTACAGATATTAAATTTGGAAAAGATATGTTTCCATTTATATAAGATGTGTTAGAGGTTATATTCATAGCATGTGTAACATCAATAACAACATCATCTTCTGTTTGTACAATAATTCCTTGAAAAGAATTATTTGATATTTTTGTTATTAATTGGTCAAGATTCAACCAATCTTTATATCCCTTTTTTACAGTTCTCCAAAATCCTGGCTTTATGAATGTAGGCATATTTATTATTTTTAATTATAATTTACAGTGCAACCATTACTTACTAATGTAGCTACATCTATTAATCCTTGACCTGTTGGGGTAGCATTTGTTTCTCCTGATAATTCTACAGTTACATCGTGTAATCCAATTTCTACAAATTTTGCTAATAAACGATTAATACAAGTGACAGAAAGAGCATTATTATCAAATCTAACATTTCCATTAAAATTTGTTAATACTGGTAAATCAATATTTGTCAATATTTGATTTTGATTGATTCGTAACTGATAACCAGTTGCAGAAATAGTAGTTAATTTTGGAAAAGATACGTTTGTAATACCATTAACTGAATTAATATTAATTGATGTATAAATAGTGCTTATAACAGATATTAAACTTGGAAATTCTATGGTTTGTAATGGTATTACATAATCACCATATATGCTTATATAATTTGCATATTTTAATTTTGGAAAATTTAAAGCTGTTAGATTTACAGAAATTTGAATACCTAAATCAATACCCATTGTACCATCATTATAAGGTCCAAGAGAGGTTTCCAATTCTGGAAAATCCACTATTGTCATACTAATAGGTATCGACATACTAATGTAATTTGTTATAGTTTTCAGATGAGGAAATCTAAGAACTTTTACACCAATTAAATAATTATTACTATTATTGTCAATTATAGATATAGTGGTATTATTAAAAGACATTGTCTCCTCTTTTATTAATGGGAATCCTGCATGAGATCTATTATCAATGAGATCGTCAAGATTTAACCATTCTTTAAGACCTTGATATTTCTTTTCCCAGAAACCTGTTTTTATAAAATGTGGCATGTTTATTTTTTAATTATGAAATACAGTAGTACCAGCAGCAGTTAATATTCCTACATTAATTAATCCTGCAGCACTTGGCGTTGCATTAGTTCCATCTCCTACATCTATTGTCCCAAAAATTGTATTTATATCAGGATTTAACATTTCTACAGCTTTAGCTAATATAGCATCAACACAAGATTGAATAAAAGCATTTCCACCAAGATATAAACCATCACCATAAGAACTTAAATATGTAACATGTGACAGATTAACAATATCAGTAAGCAATGGATTATTTACTATATTACCTAAAGATAAATATATACAACTATCTGGTATAGTGATGATAGGTAATATATCAATAACATCATTATATCCAACCACACTTAATGATAACTCTTGTACTATTGGAAAATTAAGACTAATTAAATTTGGATTAGATGTATCTGAATCCACATTTAACCTTAAATTTTTAGCTTTTGGAAAATTTAATGTTATGTTAGATGTACCTGAAATATAAAAATCTCCATATACAAGTTCTTTAAAGTCTTCAATATGAATTAAGTTTCCAACAAGTTCAGCACTCATCACTATAATTTGAGATGCGTCAATGTTACAATTGTCATTCCCACCAGATGTATTAATAATAATACCACCACTATCACCATTTAAATGATAATCGTTTTGATGAAATATAATTGAACTGAGAGCTTGATTACTGTATATTTGATAAGATGTATATGAATAAGCTTCATAAGGATCACCATCATATGTAACCCAGCCTAAATTATGTATACCTACACCTAAATTTAATATAGTTAAATTTTGATTATTCGTAATATAATATTGTCCACTATTAACATTTGATAAATCTATTGTACGTAAATTATAAAACTCAGTAATAATAAATTGATTATTTCCCCAAGAACCTTCATTAATAATATCTTCCCAATCTAGATATTTAAGTTTTGGAAAACTTAAATGTTTAAAGTTATAATGATTATTTCCATTAAAATTACTAGCAGTATCATATAAACCATTAATGTGTTCTAATTCAGGAAAAACTAAATTTGTTGTATTGATATCTGGTGTATTGTAATTAGCTCCTATTAGCAGAGAATTTGCTATTTTACCACTAATGTTTAATGTATCGGTTTGTAAAATAGGAAAGCTTGTTGTTCCTTCTGTTGATAGATATTGTTCAACAAATTTATCAAGATTAAGCCAATCTTTGAATCCTTTATGTTTTTTTTCCCAATATCCTGTTTTTACATATGTAGGCATTGTGTGTATTTTAAAAATTAGTTATTAAAGTGTTTCCTAAAGCTATTAATGGTAATACATAATTTGTATATGCATATTCACTTGGAGGGTCATTTCTTCCACTTAACATTATAGAAGAATATGTTATTTGATTTTCAAGAAATGATTTAAGAAGACTATCTACACAATTTTGTTGTAAATTATTATTTAAGGAAATTACAAGGTCATCTCCTTTTAATTTTGGTAATGTTATATTTTGTAATGCATAATTAGTCTCTATTTGTACTTTTTGACAATGTTCAAGATTTGGAAAATCTATTGATTGTATATTCCAATAATCGTATGAAGCATCACCACTTATGTATATTTCATCAATAACTGTTGTTAAATTTGGAAATGATAAATGTCTAGAATATACATTAAATTGACCATATATAAATATTCCAGCAGCTGTAACATTATTAAACACTTGTGTTTCATTCTGTATTGTTGGGAATGAACCTGTGTTTAAAATGAGACTACTTAAATTTAACCAGTCTTTGAAACCCTTTGTTGTATTTCTCCAGAATCCTGGTTTGATGAATATTGGCATTATGTTTAATTTAATTTAATTCGATTTCAAATGTTATTGTTGCTGAACTTTTTATACTCTTTGAGAGGTTTAGTTTTATTTGAAATAGATTATGGAATTTGAGAATCTCCTGGAGGAGAAATTCATTATATTTGGGCAATGATGGTGCTAGTCTGAAATGGTAGGAATTGGGGTTCCTTGTAATCTCAAGTGTAGATAATTCATCTATAGAATCAATAATTCCTTCTACATGTGCAAAATAAGTTTGTTCATTATCTTGCATTATCTGTGGAAAGAATTTTCTATTGATTTGCATTATGATAGAGTTAAACGATACTTGGTTTGTGCGGCTTCCCCTGATAAACTTTGAGCAATATTCTCAATATCAGGCATTCCATTTAATTCTCCAAAAGATTCTAATTGTTTTGCAAAACTCATTAGGTCATTTATCACTTGTTCAGAAACACCTATGTTATAATCTTTAATAGGATCAATAGGCATAGCTTTCGTTCGTGTTCCAGTGTAGCCCATAATCTTTTCAACAATCTCATCTTTCAAATCAAACACTTTATCATAAATAGTACCTAAAGCACTATGTTCTGCAAAGCCTCTAGTTTGCCAATGTAATTCATGCAATTGAAGCTCAAAATAATTAAGCTTTGCTTTAATCTTATCCAGTGTTAATCCTTCTTGTGAAGAAATAAACATTTCATCTGGAAATAATGATTTTGCCATTATGTTATGATTTAGGTTGTGGTAACACTCCTTTTTTATCAACTGGTAAAGCTTCTAGTTTTAAAAGATCAGCTTCAGCTTGAGCTTCAGCCTGTGTATCAGCTACAAAAACTTTCTGCATAGTAGATAATGTACCTACAGACATTTCTTTAAGACTAATAATTTTTTTACCATTGTGAACTAAAACCCAAACTGTAGAAGTTGGTTTAAATTCGATAATTCCTTTTTCATTTGGTGTAATGTAACTTGTTGTCATTATTTTTTATTTTTAATTTGAATATACTGTTCCTCCTCTAGAAACTAATATATTTTTTAGTATAATATCAGAACCTGATAAAGATGCTCCGCCATTCATTTCTAAATATCCTGGAAGAATTTGACCATTACTAACAGTTCTTAATGCCCAATTAATTGTTCCATTTGTACCATCAAGAGAAACTAATATTTCTAAAATATGTGTTTTACTTGCTGCATCTAATTGTCCATTAAATATAAGTTGATACCCACAATTTTTAATAGTTCCTATTGTACCAAGTCTTACATGAGTTAAATTAATACATTGAAGATTTGCATAAGCTGCAATAACATCTATTGGAAAATCAACAGAAGTTATATCAGGACTATTTGAACTAATATTTAAATATTTAGCCACTGGAAAATTAACACTACTTAAAGATGTGATTTCTGTTGAACCATTTACACCTAGTGTACAATCAGGAGAAAGATCAGGTTCATACACTGTAGTACCAAATAAAGGAAGATATAAATTACTAAAATTTGAACAAGATTCTAAATCTATACCACCAGTTACTAATTTTGGTAAATTTAATGTAGTGAATGAATCTGCATTACTTACATAAACAGTACCAATTTCTAATTTTGGTAAATCTAATGTTGTAAATACTGAATTACCTAAAAAATTAAAATTAAAAGAACCATTTACTAATTCTGGAAGATTTATATTTTCTAAAGATAAAACACTACTTATACCATAATTAGAAGAAATTAATTGACCAGATGCTAATTTTGGTAAATCTATTGTTGTTAATGCATTACCAGCAACATTAAGGCTAACATCTATAGTTTCAGTGAGATTTGGTATAGAAAGTGTAACTAACGAATTCGAAGATATATAACTACTACTACTAGTATTATATTTACTTTGTGTTATTCTTTGTAATAATGGTAGGTTTAATGTAGTGAGAATTGAACAATCAATATCAATTTCAGTTTCTACAATAGATGGTAAATCAATAGTAGATAAAACATCACTAGATATATAGATTGTACCATCATGATATAATGGAAGATTAATATTTGTTAAATAGTCTGCACCACCAGTTCCATTATGATCAATAATTAAATTACCAGATGTAAATTTAGGAAATGAAAGACTAGTTATAGGAGAAAATCCAGTTCCATCTTCATTATACTGACCAAAAAGTAATGCAGCTCCATTATCAGTTCTTTCAAGAAGAGGCATTTGTACAGTGGTTAAATTACTTCCAAATAATTTAACTTGTATAGTGCTATCTCCATTATAAAAGAAATTTATTTCTTTTAAAGAAGGAAAACTAAGAGTGGTAATATAAGGAGATTTTATAATACTACTAGTTAATCTAGTAAGATTTGGAAATGATAATGTAGTGACATCAGTATCACCTGTGTATGTTATTGCTGGAACATAATAGATAGGAGCAGAATATAATACATTTGGAGTGTTATGTTGTGCACTATTGATATTAGAAGATAAATTCAATATTATTCTTAACGCATCACTAACAATACCATCAGCTATAAATTCAATAAATGAAGGAACTTCAGCTCCAGGAATAGCAGCAAATGCAGCATTAATTAATTTAATTAATCTGTTGATGTTTCCTAGTTTTGCTACAGAAGCATCACCAGGAGTTTTAACATCATATTCTGAATTACTGGGTGTAAATGGAAAAATCATTATATCACAGTTGTAGTAGTAGTGGTAGTTGTAGGAGCTACAGTTGTAGTGGTGGTAGTGGTAGTTGGAGCTGCAGTGGTAGTAGTGGTAGTTGTTGGAATATAATTACAACATTCAAATGCAGTAGCTTCTCTCCATTTTCCAACTTTAGGTTGTTTTTTTCTGAAAATAAGACTGCCTGCAACAACACGACCTGAACCATCATATCTCACAAAGGCTTTTAAATCTCTTAATGTACTCATTTTTAAATTTTTATTTGTTATTAGATTAATTTAGTGTAACTCCATTTAAAAATATTTCTTGGAGATTTTACTTTTCTACACCACTCTCCTATACTAGTAGGAGACACATTTTCTTTAATTGCCGCATCTGATAAACTTTCATATATTGCAATTAAATTATTGTCATTATCATATTTATAAACTTTCTTTTTTCTAGAAAGTTTTTTTTCTTTTTCTTTTTTAAATACTAATCCTTTATTCCAAGGAATATGACCTTTTGGACCTTTTCCTCCATCTGATGTATTTAAAATATTATATCCTCTCTCTTTATATTCTTTTATTAATTGAATTTCTCTTAAGAATGCTAATTGCCTATTATAATTTTCTTCAATTACTTTAAAAAGCACTTTATTGTTTTCTATATCTATTACAACATTCATCCATTTATATAATAATAAATGTTTATATTCTTCTCTTTTTCTACTACAAGAATGTTTATATGCTCTTTGTTTATAATCTTCTGTTACTCCAATATATATTGATTTATCATTAGAATTTGAAGAATATATTATATAAATACAAAACTCATTATCAGGATAATTTAAATTAATAAATCCATTATACTCCTTCATGTTAGTATTATAGATTATATTTATTTTTTAACTCAAACATTTTAGTCACATAATAGTGATTACAACGTTTTTTAGTTTGTTCATCATTAAGAACCACTTGTAAATGTGGGTCTGTAAATGGATCTTTACCACCGTGATAAAGTCCTTTGTAAAAAGCTGGATAGGTTATTGGTGTACCGTCTGGATTTTTTCCAATTTCCATATTGTTTGCCACTATACCAGCATTATGAAGGATTCCTGTATTGTCCAGTGAAGATAATTCATCACTTGACCAAGCAAATTTCATCTCAGGGATGTTTCTTGTAATTCGTTCCATTTGCCAAAGTCTCCATAAAATAGCCCACATATCTGCACACCATGATTGAAAACCTTTAGATTCACTCTCAAAGAATTGTCTATTAATTGATTGTAAATAGGTTCTAATCTGTATACAATCTACAATAATGTGTTCCCAGAACTTATAATCAACATTCTTTAAGAGATATTGTGCACCTCCTGAATTAAAGTTGTTATCTTCAGCTATCTGTCTTGTTATTCCTACAAGAGAAGTAGCATCTGCTAGAATATCTCGTTTCATATAATCTTCTTTCTTCTCTGGAAGAACATCGAAGATTTTACTATCAAAATATCTAGCGTTAATATAACTGTTTGTATCAGATAGATAGTTTATATCATCATCTACATAAGCATCAATATTGAAATCTTTTGTAAATATTACATCACAATCACAATACATAATTGCATTCTGTTCCATTTCTGGATGTTCCTTAAAATACCTCATTAAACAATAAGGTCGTAGAACAGGAATGTAGATAGGAATAAGCTTACTTACATCATCTCCCCCAGTGTAGAAAACAAATTCTGCTTCTGGATAGAGATCAACTATCTTATCCCATCTATTTGTGGCTTGCCTAAAATTAGGAGTGAATATAAGAACAATTGCTTTATCAGATTGTCCTATTTCTTTTAAACTCTCCAGCCATAGATGTACTTGCCAAGAATAATAGGCATCATCAGGTTGAACACAAATAAATTTCAGATCCTTCATATGTAGTTTGGTTTTTGACTATATTAATGAGCAGTGGTAGTAGTGGTGGTAGTATAAACATTACCAGCAGCAGTCACTGTAATTAATTGTTCTAATCTTTTCAAGACTTCATAAAGAAGATTTGCTTCATTACTCCATCCAATTTGTTTAGCAGGTAGTGCCATAATTATAAAATTAATATGTAAAGATATGATGTTATTTAATAACTACAATGAGCTTAATTATTCTATTGTAATTATTTTAGTTATTTATTTAATCGCCTGGATAACAAAATATATGAGAGCCAGAAACACCCTGAAATTGAATAAAAGGTAAGATCGGCTATCCAATATGAACCACTTGCATCCATTATCAGTTTGAAAAGGAAGTCGTATCCAAATGGTAAGAAGAACATTGCTAACATCAATGAACCTTCTTTTAATACTCTTAATCGTTTTTCGGTCACCTTCCATACATTTTTATTTGGTTATCTACCCTGTGAACGATACTTGCTCACATTTTTCTCTTTAGGACCTTGACTCTTTTTAGCTTTACCACCTTTTCTTTTACCAAAGGTGAGTTTATTTGAACTGGTTACTTTTGCCATTAGTTATTTTTTAAAATAAAGATCAGATTCAGCTTGTCTTCTTCTTGCTAGTCCTTTTAAATGTTGACCACTAGCCATATCCCATTTAAGGAATTCATCATGAATAGATGGGTCATTAGGATTTACATTCACTTTTTTACGAAGTGTAGAACCTTTAAGAGCACCTTCTCCTAGATTATATGCAAAACTAACAAGCCCACCAAATTGGTTGGGCGTTAGTGTATCTATTATAAGGTCATCTACAAACTTAGTCTTAAGCTCTACTTCCCACATAAGAAATTCTATAGCTTGAGTTTCAGTGATGTCTGGATCACCAACACGAACTCGTTTACCACCCATATAAGTAGGTGGATAAATGATTGTACCATAACCAATAGTATCCACATGTGGTGGATCTATAGCATCATGATAAGCTTTAGGATAGAATCCTTCAAACTCTTTAATAAGATTTATACAATCTTTATTGATTACAATCATGGTTTTGGTTCTTCAGTGAAGAAATTTGATACCATTTTAGAGATTACACCAGCTATAAAAATAGCGGTTCCCACTTTAGGATTACCATTAAGAACAATAGAACCACCAGCAAATGTACATGCTGATATAACAGCATCTGCTGCTTTTCTGATTCCTTTGGGTGTGGGTTCCCAATAACCGTTTAATGAAAATTTTGCCATGTTTTTATAGTTTTGTTATTACAAATATTCCTAAGACTAACAATGTTAACTGAGAGAGTGTTGTTTTTGTTTTAGACCACGCTAACTTTTTATCTTGCTTCACTATATAGTCATTGTAATTGCGTATAATAAGGTCTTTATTAGCAATTATATCTTTATAAGCCACTTCTTTTTTATCAGCTCTATCCAATTGCTGGATGTATTTAATAATTTGTTTAGATAGATTGGCTGTATCTTTTTCTAAAAGACTCACCTTATCATCTAAATAATCTTTTTTGATTAAATCTTTTGTAATAAGAATAGCAAGACCCTTATTAATTGATACGATTGAATCATTTGGTTTCAGATAAACTGTATCTTTTTGTCCATAGCTGAATGATGCTATCAATAGATAGGCTATTAACAAGAGAATCCTTGGTTTTATATGCTTCATAAAGTGTACGGTATTTTAATTTTATAATTGCACGTGCTGTTTTAAGACTATCTATTTGCTTAATTCCTTCTATTTGAGCAGCTGTAAGACTATCAATAGTTTTAAGTTGAATAACAACTGTTTGCTTTAATTTGTTATTTTCATCAATCAATGGGAATTGTGTGTTACTAGTTCCTTTGTAAAAAAAGATTACTAATAGCAATACTGCAATTATTCCAATGAATAGTTTGTCTTTTAATATCATGGGATGATTGGTTTTGTTGTCTGAACAGTTTGTGTCGGTTTACCAGTGTTTAAGTTTGAATATATCTGTGTAGCATATTGAATAATTGCTCCAACAGCCACTATAATTGCTACAGTCCAAAGACTTCTTTTTTTAAAATCATCATATTCTGTCTGTTTTTTTTGAAGATCACTGATTTGTTTTTTCATTAATTCAAATTCATTAATCAATCCTCCTGCCTTTGTTAAAGGATTACCTATGATTGCATCAACTACTTGTGTTAGTTTGAGGTCAATCGCATCAATTTTTTCTTCCATTTCTGTTAATCTTTCCGTGCTAAAGTTGCTGTTATTGATAGAGTCTTCCATGAGTGCTTTAAAATAAAAATAGTATGCTAATACCAAAATAGGCAAAGAGCATACTATGTAGTTGAATAAATAGATGAAAGTGTATAGGAACACTAGAGTACAAAACTATAGTTTAAGTTTGATATAACCAAATATTTTTTAATATTCAGTATAAGATTTTTCTTCTATAAGATCAGAGTTATATTTAATATTAATTTTTTTCTTAATATCAGCCCTTTTATCGTTTAATTTATAGACACTTCTGGCAAGATTGATAAAATGATCTCCAAAATTTTGTTCTTTTTCACATTCTCTTAACGCATCTTCTGTGGTCCAGAGTTCATTATTGATATATAAAAGTTCAGATGTCAGAGCATCTAATTTTAATCCTTCTGTTTCAATCATCTTATTGCTAAGAATATGCCATTCTTTTACAATATTTGCTCGTTTTTCAACATCATTAACTTTTAAAGATTTAATAGCTAAAATGGTGTACTTATCAACCAATTCTCCTATACCAATTTGTATTTCCATAATTTAAAAATTTGTCACAAATATACAACATTAAGTGACAAAACAGCTATCTTTGCTGTATTAAACCAACATTTATGCCTAATAGTTATTCATTTTTTAAACCTGAAATTAAGGAATTTTTTAAACACAAAATAGATAAATCATTAAAAATATTGGACGTTGGTCCAGGACAAGGAACATATGGTAAATTATTAGCAGATCTTGGTTATGAAATTGATGCTATTGAAATACATGGTGATTACGTAGACCAGTTTAAACTATGGGACTATTATGGAATCATTCATATTGGAAACATTTGTGATTTTGATTACTCACAATATGACTTTATTATTTTAGGGGATGTACTTGAGCATCTATCTGTTGAAGATGGTCAGAAGTTAATTACTGATATTACTGATAGTGGTAAAGAGTGTCTAGTAGCAGTTCCTTATATGATGGAACAGAATGGTGAAGATTATGGAAACATCTATGAAACCCATCTTCAAGCAGACCTTTCTCCAGAAGTAATTAAAAATAGGTATCCTCAATTAATAGAACTATACACTAATGAGTTGTATGGTTATTATATGAATAAGCGTATAAAAGCTGAAAAAGCATATGTTTTATATGCAAATGAAGCTTATTTATCTACGCTTGAAGGCTGTTTACAATCAATTAATTTCTTTAGAGCTAGTGATATTCCTGTAATTGTTTATTTATTAAACTCTGATAAAAAGGTAGAGGGTGCTACATTTACTATTAATTGGAAATGTAATGTGTCAGATATTCCCTATCAGGAAGAGTTTATTAATAGAAAGGATACTAAGATTTATAAATTACTAATTGAACGTCCTAAGATTGTTAAAGATGCTCTTTTAAAATTTGCTGAAACAGTTTGTTATGTAGACGCTGATAGTGTAGCCACTAGATATGTTAACGATATATTCAATCTTTACCCAGATAAGACCAACTATCCTTATTTCACTGAGGGTATATATGATTATTTACATGTAGGAGGTAGAGGTGGTGCTATGAGTAGGAAAGATCTTTCCACCACACTTGAGGCACCCGCATGTGAATTATTCAATGTAAATCAATACGTTAGGGATAAATATAGACAAACTGGATTCTTTGTAGCTAATCATTACTGTTTTGATTTCTTAGATGAGTGGAGTGCTATGTGTAATCATCCTGAAGTGTTAATATCTCCTGAATGGTACGCTCCTTTTCATGAGGAAACTTTAGCTAATGTATTATTATATAAGTGGGGTAAATCTGAAGGACTTCCTTACATATACACTAACGCAGGTCTTGAAAGGACTATTAATATATTAAATAATAAATATCAATGGGGAAAGGTAAATGATTCATGGTTTAAACTTCCTAATAAAGAAAGTGAGTTAATGTTTATTCATGGCACAAAAAATAAATCAACAATGCTTGAAATATTGGAAGAATTAAAAACTCCTAGAAAACTAAAAGTACTATTTTTAGCTCCACATCTTTCTACAGGAGGAATGCCAGCATTTCTGTTAAAAACTATTGAAGCTATTGACCAGGATGTTGACATTAGTGTTGTTGAATATCAATTCTATGGAGTTGATTTTATTGTGCAAAGAGAAGCTATTAAAAAGAGAGTGAGTAATTTCTTCACTTTAGAAGAGAATAAAATGGAGCTCTTTAATATAATAGATAAAATTAGACCAGATGTAATTCATATTCAAGAACCATCAGAAAGACTGAATATAGGAATGATTCAGAAGCTATACAGTGAAGATAGAAATTATAAGATTGTTGAAACCTGTCATGATGTAAGCTTTAGTCCTGAAAGTAAAATGTTTCATCCAGAAGCATATGCTTTTTGTACTCCCTATCATATAGAAACATTTAAACATCTTTCTGCTTATAAAGAAGTGATTGAATTTCCTATACAGAAAAGAGGTAAAATGAATCAGATGGACATAAGACTCTATCTGAAAATGGATCTTCATAAAACACATGTTCTTAATGTAGGACTTTGGACTCCAGGAAAAAATCAAGGAGAAGGAATTGAAATAGCTAGAAAATATCCAGAAATGCAGTTTCATTTTGTTGGTAACCAAGCTGGTAACTTTCAAGACTATTGGGAACCATTGATGAAAAATCTCCCAGATAATGTAACTATCTGGGGAGAAAGAGATGATGTTGCATTATTTATGCAAGCTGCAGACATATTTATGTTCAATAGTGTGAATGAATGTAATCCATTAGTCCTTAGAGAAGCAATTGGACATGGACTTCCAATTGTTGCTAGAAATCTTCCTCAATATGGAGATATGTTCACTGCATATATTCAATCTCTGTCTACTGATTTTAGAACAATTAAACCAAATTATGTAATTCCTACATATAATACATTAGAAGATTTTAAAAATAAGTATGTAAAATTCTATGAGAATACAATTAAACTTCCTATTGCTAAACAAAAAATAAACATTACACAATTTTTTGTTGTAAATCCATTTATAGAAATTAGTGGAATAAGTGATAGTGATTTTAGAATTGAATGTTACGATGAAAATAATGTATGTCATTATAATCACACTATAAAAGTTAACTGTTGGGTTAAATTAAATAGAGAATATTATACAAAATGGAGAACAAAGATTTGGCAGGATGATAATTTAATTCATGACTACATTTTAAATCTTGAAAATAAAAGGGTGTTTATTAGTTTTGATACGGAATCTCTTGGAGATACAATAGCTTGGATGCCTTATGTTTTGAAATTTAAAGAGAAACATAATTGTCATATCATATTAGCTACATATAAAAACTTCTTATTTGAAAAGGTCTATCCAGAAATAGAATTTATCAAACCAGGTATTGCTGTTAATAATATTTATGCTCAATATAATGTTGGATGGAAATACGATTTAAATAAAGAACCTGAATTATGTAATACAATTGCTTTACAAAAAACAGCAACAAATATTCTAGGACTTGAATACGAAGAGTTAAAACCTAGAATTGATTACACTTCTACAAAAAGATATAGTGGAGATGAATATGTTGTAATTGCTACTAATTCAACTAGTGGTTGTAAATTCTGGACAAAGAACGGATGGCAAGAGGTAATAAACTTTCTCTCTGGGAGAGGTTATAAAGTGATAAATGTATCAAAAGAAAAAAATCCTTTCAAAAATTGTATTCAAATAGATGATACATCTATGGAAAATACAATGTTCTTTATTAAGAATGCTAAGTTTTTCATAGGACTATCTAGTGGTCTTTCCTGGTTAGCTTGGGCACTTAATAAAAAGGTTATTATGATTTCTAATTTCACTTTAGCAGATCATGAATTTCAAGAGTGTATTAGAATTACAGATGAGGATGTTTGTCATGGGTGTTGGAATAATGCTAATTTCAAATTTGATAAAGGAGATTGGGATTGGTGCCCAGTTAATAAAGGAACATTAAAACAATTTGAATGTCATAAATCTATAACAGGTAAAAAAGTAATAGCTGGTATTGAAAAACTATTATCAGAAAAAAAGGATAAATTAATAAGAACTATAGAGGGTCAATATTGGTCAACTGTTTTAGATAGAGCTCTAACTAACGATGGTGATATAGTTGATGTAGGTTGTTATACTTGGAACTGGTCTAATTATTTTATAAGTAAGAAAAGAATCATTGGAGTTGATCCTATAGAAAATAATATTCCTGAAAATACTGAGCTTTTTAAAGGTGTATTAGGAACTAATAATGGAAAAGTTTATATGGATGTTAGTGCTGATGCATCTACAATTATTCCAGATGTAAATCTCACACCTGTAGAAGTGTTAGAAGTTGATATGCTTTCTTGGAAAACTTTTTGTAAAAAATATAATATTGATAAAATATCTGTATTGAAAATAAATATTGAAGGTTCTGAATATGCACTATTAAACAGTATGGATGAAGATGATTTTGCAAAGATTGACCAAATAACTATAAGTTTTCATGATTGGATGGTTCCAAAATGGAAAGATTTAACTGCTGCTTCTCTATCATTATTGAGAAGTTCTGGATTTAAAATATTAGAAACTCAATCTAATTGGGGATGGTATTTAGCTTACAAAGAGTAATATAAAAATAAAAGAGATCATTTAGATCTCTTTTATTGTTTAAGCACTTTTACAGTTGATGAGGTCCATTTCCATTATTGTTTCCACCATTTCCACCACCACCATCTGCTGGATCTGGAGGACCTTTAGGAATACCATCATCGACTGGTTTTGTTTGTGTAGGTATATCAGCTTTTTTAGTCACCTTAAAAAAAGCAAATACTAAAATTGCTATTACCACAATTGAAATTACAAGATTCATATATTTAAAGTTTGGTTAAGTCTACAATAAGATCAGCAATTACGTTCCAATATTTATCAGACCAAAATGCTCTTGTTTCATCATTTTTTTGAGGAGCCATTTGATCTTGCCATGTGTACCAGATTTGAGCTTCAAAATTACTCTTTAAATCATAGAACCCATGTGTTAATTTATTATCATCTCTCCATTTCTTATTAAAATAAGCATAACTATTTTCACCAATTGGAGGAAATTTATGTGTAAAATCTTGAATTGCTCTTACAGATTTATAATAAGGATGTATACAACGCATTTTACCCTTAGGTTTTAAAATTCTGTAACATTCATCCATGAATTTAGCACGTTCAAAACCATCTAAGTGTTCAAGGAAATGTGAGTTGTAAATAAAATCTACACTCTCATCTTCAAATGGATAAGGAAAAATTGTTAAGTTATGAACTACATCTATTCCTTCACCTTCTACAAAATCCACACCAATTACTTTTGTGATGTGAACATTCATTCCTTTGATAATATCTTCTGCCTTTATTTTATTCTGACCACATCCAAAATCAAGGCATATTGATTCAATTGGTTCTTCAGGTTTTAGTTCTTCTGACATATATTTAATTATTGGTTTTTACCACATCATATCGTTCTCTGTATCATAGTGTCCCACTTTCACTCTAGAATCACATGCAAATTTGTATCCAAGTTTTCCAGCATCCTCAAAAAATTTAAGATCTTGTGTATAAGATTTTACTCCTACACCATAATCATAACTTTGAAGTGTTTCAAATGGATTTTTTAAATTTGGATTTTTAAACATGTCCAATTTAAATAATGTAAATCCCATACCAAGTCCATTACATCTTGTTATATCATTTTCCTTTGGCATAAAAGGAATAAAATTAACAGGAAATGAATTAGGATTTCCATAACACATAGGCTTTCCACCTTCTCCCTTAGTAAAATATATTCCACCCACTGCATCATATTCATCAATGTGGTCGTATAATTTAATAAGACCATCTGGAGGCGGACAATTATCTTCCTCTAAAGTGAGGATATATTTCCATTGAGATAGAACAGGATCATTAATAATAAAATCAATTGCATTAGAATAAGCTTTACCAACTTCCTGTTTAATTACAAACATTCTAGTAAACTTCTGATTCATTGGTGACATAAGTGCCATCCATGATTGAACTACCTTTGCAGAAATATGTCCTCTAGTTGGAACTATACAAATTGTACTAAGATCTCTATAAGCACTTTCTTTAGCACTTTGTAAATAATCCTTGCTATTGTGATAACCTGCAAAGTTTTCAATTACAATTTGTGGTTTCATTCCGTCCATTGGTTTTTATTTGCAAATATAATAAAAAATAATTAATACACTGCATTATAAATTGCATGATAAAAATTTGCTCTTTGCACGTTAGAAGCACTTGACATATTAATGTCATTTGAAGCTATTGAATTTGGTAGAGCAGCAGTGGCAGCTGTATAAATTCCTTGCATATCAAATGCTCCACGACCAGCAGAAGTATTACCTCCAATTGGAGCAAGCCATGCGTTTGTTGCATTATTTACAATGTTAGAATTACCATACAATGTAAAACCTGCAGAAGTGTAAGTTGTTGCACTATTAATCAATGCAGCTATCCAATATTCTCCTGGAGCAAGGGTTAGATTTAAAGGTACTGTCATTTGTCTCATTGAGTTGACAGATGAATTACCTGTTGTGCTCGCAGATTGTGACCAAACAAATCCATTATTGGCACTTCCAGAAGATAATAAAGATAATGTAGAACCATTTCTTGTATAGATTCCCATTATTAAAGACATATTAACCGAAGCAGTTGTAGCAGATGTGTTTGTTGCAGCACTTATAGAACCACCAATTTTCATTGCACTTCCGATTATATCAAGAGGAATATATACTCTTACTAACGACAATGAACCTTGAGCAAAAGTGTTTAATGAGTTAAAATCCATATCAGGATATTCCCATCTAGATATTGTTTGAGGTGCTGGAGGTAAACTAAGTTGAAGAGATTGACCACCACCAGCACTTGTACTTGAATTAATAGTTATACCACCTGCTCCAACAAAAGCAACACTACCTATAGTGTAAGTTGTACCTCCTCCTATAATATTTATACCACCATTTAAACCACTAGTTCCACTTGTACCTGTAGTTCCACTGGTTCCTGTAGTTCCACTGGTTCCTGTTGTTCCACTAGTACCATTTATTCCTGAACTACCTGATGTACCATTAACTCCACTACTACCTGATGTACCGTTTAAACCACTCGTACCACTAGTTCCAGTAGTGCCACTAGTTCCAGTTGTGCCAGAGGTACCTGTGGTACCACTTGTACCATCAATTCCACTGGTACCTGTTGTTCCACTTGTGCCACTTGTTCCATTTATTCCACTAGTTCCACTTGTACCTGTAGTACCAGATGTTCCAGTTGTACCACTTGTACCATTGAGTCCACTTGTACCTGAAGTTCCAGATGTACCGTTTAATCCACTAGTTCCAGAAGTACCATTCAGTCCACTAGTTCCTGAGGTTCCTGTTGTCCCACTAGTACCTGTAGTACCCGATGTGCCATTAAGTCCACTAGTACCACTTGTTCCATTTACTCCTGATGTTCCAGATGTTCCTGTAGTACCACTACTTCCACTAGTGCCAGTTAATCCACTAGTACCAGATGTGCCTGTAGTACCTGAGGTTCCTGTAGTACCTGAAGAACCACTTGTACCATTGAGTCCTGATGAACCACTAGTACCTGTTGTACCTGAAGTTCCTGTGGTACCACTTGTACCATTTAAACCACTTGTTCCACTAGTTCCTGTAGTACCACTAGAACCTGATGTTCCATTGATACCACTTGAACCGCTAGTTCCTGTAGTACCACTTGTACCAGTAGTACCAGAAGTACCATTGATTCCACTAGAACCTGAACTTCCACTAGTACCTGTGGTTCCTGATGTTCCTGAGGTTCCATTAATTCCACTTGAACCTGATGTACCTGTTGTACCGCTTGTTCCTGTGGTTCCAGATGTACCATTTATTCCAGAAGAACCAGAGCTACCACTTGTTCCTGTTGTGCCACTAGTTCCATTTAATCCACTTGTACCACTTGTACCAGTGGTTCCACTAGTACCACTTGTACCAGTGGTTCCACTAGTACCAGTTGTACCATTTATTCCTGAACTACCTGAGGTTCCAGATGTACCTGTGCTACCACTTGAACCTGATGAACCACTCGTACCTGTAGTACCACTAGTTCCAGTGGTTCCTGAACTTCCAGAAGTACCACTTATACCAGATGTACCTGAATTTATAATAGCAATAAAAAGATCATCATTGTTAGCAAATCCTGTAGTTCCTTCTCCTGCAGAAGCAATTAACACTACAGGAACAGTCCAATAAGTACCTATATTAGTAGGTGTTCCTGTAATACTAAAAGTTTGATAACTACCTGATACATCTGTATCTTGTATAGTGATGTGTTGCCCTACAGCTAATAAAGCTAAAAATATATCAATGTCAATAACATCATGTGTTAAATGACTAATGTTAATTTGTGTAGCAGAAATCTGTGTAGCATTATTCCAAAGAATAAATCCTGATGAAGGATCACCTGATGTAGCTCCTGTATTAGCACGATAGTTATAAATACTAGATGATACTCCAGCAGCTCCACTAGTTCCTGATGTTCCACTTGTACCTGTGGTTCCGCTAGTTCCTGTAGTTCCACTGGTACCTGTGGTACCTGAAGTTCCACTAATACCACTTGTTCCACTTGTACCATTAATACCACTTGAACCACTAGTTCCTGTAGTACCAGAGGTTCCATTTATTCCACTAGTTCCACTAGTTCCATTAATACCACTACTACCACTAGTTCCTGTTGTTCCTGATGTCCCTGTAGTACCTGAAGTACCACTGATTCCTGAAGAACCACTACTACCTGAAGTTCCTGTAGTACCTGATGTACCATTAACACCTGATGTTCCACTAGTACCATTTACACCTGAGCTACCTGAAGTTCCACTAGTTGCTGATGTACCACTTGTACCAGTTGTACCACTAGTACCAGTGGTTCCAGATGTGCCTGATGTTCCATTTACACCACTAGAACCACTGCTACCTGATGTTCCAGTAGTACCACTAGTACCATTAATTCCAGATGTTCCACTGGTACCTGTAGTTCCACTAGTTCCAGTGGTTCCACTTGTGCCTGTTGTACCACTTGTACCAGTGGTACCTGAGCTTCCACTAGTTCCATTAATTCCTGAGCTTCCACTAGTACCTGTTGTCCCACTAGTACCAGTGGTTCCACTACTACCTGATGTACCTGAAACACCACTAGAACCAGAAGTTCCTGTTGTTCCACTACTACCTGATATTCCACTGGTTCCTGATGTTCCATTAATACCACTAGAACCACTTGTACCAGAAGTTGCACTTGTGCCACTAGTTCCTGAACTTCCAGATGTAGCACTACTTCCACTTGTGCCACTAGTTCCAGTGGTACCTGAGGTACCAGTAGTACCTGATGTTCCTGTAATTCCTGATGTTCCACTAGTTCCACTAGAACCTGAAGCACCTGGAGCTCCCACTGTATTAATTGTCCAAGTGCTATGTGTACCTGAACCTACAGATGAAGTTGCTGTTGCTGTAACAGCTCCTGTTCCAGAATTATAAGTGTTTACAGTGGCATCCATATAATTAGAACCATCAAATGCAATTAACATTTGTTGTCCTGGAGTCCATTGTAATCCTGTTCCTATTGTGAATGAAAGACTACCACTAGATGCAATAGTCATTGTTGATGCTGATGTAGATGCAAATTTATCTCCATTTGCTCCTGAAGTTCCTGCAGTTCCACTAGTACCACTAGTGCCTGAACTACCACTTGTTCCTGATGAACCTGTGTTTCCACTTGTGCCACTAGTTCCACTAGAGCCTGAAGTTCCTGAACTTCCTGAACTTCCTGATGTGCCACTTGTTCCAGTTGTTCCACTAGAACCACTTGTTCCATTAATACCACTCGAACCACTAGTGCCACTAGTACCTGAAACTCCAGATGTACCATTCGTTCCACTAACACCACTTGTACCAGAAGTACCATTAGTTCCACTAGTTCCAGAAACTCCACTAGTGCCAGATGTACCATCAATACCACTAGTTCCATTAATTCCTGAAGTTCCATTAACACCAGATGTACCATCAATACCTGATGTACCATTGACACCAGATGTTCCACTTGTTCCTGAACTACCTGATGTACCATTTGTTCCACCACCTCCACCTCCACCACTAACTAATGCTGCTGTGATATTTTTTACAGTGACTTTTGCAGAAGGACTTGCAGGATAATCAACAGTTGCTGGATATGTACGTAATTCTGCAAAACTACTAATACTATATGCATAAAATTCTAAAACATCTCCAGCATTAAGATCAATGATGTATTGACTATTTGCTTTTATATCAGATGAATCACCACCATTATAAATAAGATTTGATGAATTAGGAACATCTATTCCATTCACTCTAATCCATATTTCTCCTGAATTAAATCCTATTCTTCTAGTTTGAAATGTATAGGCAAATTCATATTTACCTGCATTTTCCACTGTAATTTCAGAACCACTCAATGAGATACCATTTGCTAAAACAGTAGTGTCAAAAGTGATAGCAACAGGACTACTTGTTCCTATAGGTTGATCTACAAGACTGATAAATTCTGCACAATAATTTGGTGTAAGAACACCACCCTGACTAGGAACATATCCTAATGCAGCAGTTATATCTCCAAAGGTTACAGGAGTTGCTGATGTAACTAGACCTTTACCATTCACTCCGAATTTTAAGAATGTATTGGTTCCATAGATATTGCTATTCACTGTAGCGAGTGTAAGTACAGTGGTGTCTCCTGTTAATCCACTTCCTGATACATCACCAGTGAAACTTAATATAGGAGAAGGTAGAGTAATTGCTGTTTGTATAAGATCAATTACACGTCCTTTGCTATCAATTGTTACAATAGGAACATGTGTAGCATCACCATAAGTTCCAGGATTATAATTTACGTCACTTAATGTGAATAAAGCAGAACCTGGACCACTAGCTGTTCCATCTCCTGTTAAATCTGTAATGTAATCTCCTGCTGGTTGATAGATTGTTGAGTCTAGAGAACCATCTCCTTTAGTAAATTGTGCTGCATTTCCACCAGTTGTAATATGTCTAGCTGCTACAAAATCTCCTGTAATGGTAAATACAAATCCATCACTATCAATAGTGGTGTTATGAACAAGTGCACCACCCAATTCAACTGGTTGTCCAGGAGAAGTTTGAATAACACCATTGTCAAACCCATATCCTATTGCAGCATCTTGAAACTTTGCATCTATTTTTTGTAGAGCTGTTTGAAGATTATCATTTGCAACAATGCCTGTATATAATAAATTACCACCTTCGTAAAATACGCAGGTAGCATTTAATATAACAGGACATCCTTCAGCAGAACATGTTACGTTCATAAGTATATATTAGAAAATAAATTAATAATTGGATATACAAAGATAGCTAAACTATCTTTAGTTTTAATATGTAGATATAATAATCAGACATAATATAGCTATTGCTGTCTCGCTTGTGAGCTAACAACAATTCCCATATCTTTTGCTGTTTCAGGAGAAATAAGTGGTAAAATATCTCTATTAAATTGAGAAATACCAGGAATTATATCAAGACCATATTTAACAGGATGTGCTTTACTAATTGCTTTATCATCACCTTTTATTTCAGCTACAGTGAGGGCAGACGTAGCAACAATCATTCTTTCAACTTTTGTTAAAAGTCCAAGAGCTGGTAGAACACTTCCTTTAGTCATACTTTCAAATGATAAAGGATTATAGTAAAAACTTATCTCATCAGAGATTTTGTTAATACCTTTTGCCCAATATTTATATCTATTCTTTTCTAAAGCATCTGCATCATCTGGAGGAACTGCTACCTTTGCTGCAATCACTACACCAATAAGTCCAACTAAAAGAGCTAATTCTTTCATTTCATTTGACAACTCAGTTCTAATAAGATCATAAAATTCTTCATCACTTATTTCTAATTTTTGCCCAGTTTTTCTAAAATAATCGTCTCTTTTTTTCTCTAACATCTCATTCAATATACTTAAACCTTTATCAGTTCCTTGTATAATATCTCTCATTTGCCCAATATTTCTGATACCTAATTGTGCCCATGTTTTAATAAAAACTCTAGCTCTACCATATTCCCATTCTCCTAGTTCTGTATTTTTCTTAATGTCAAGTGTACGTAAACTTAATTGTTTAGGAATCCAGTTTTTAAACATCATAAAAGATCTAAATATAGTATCTCTTCTATAACCTGCTTTATTATCTGAATTTATTTGACCATTTAAATTTCTAATAAATTCAGTTATTTTAGTACGATATTTAGCCAATTCTTCATCAGACACGCCAGGAATAACTATTTTATCGTTTTCTATTTTTGCAGATTTGGATAAAGATGATGATTCTTTAAGTGCACTCACTCTATCTTCGTAAGTTTTTTCAAGAGCTCTTCTATCTGATTCACTCATTCCTTTTTTAGATACTCTATCTTGAGCTTTTATAAATTGTCTAATGTTTACAATTTTACCATTGTCTATCATTGAGTTTTCAATAATAGATAATGCTGTAGCCATTTGTAATCTTTTTTCAGGAAAAGAGTTAGTTGACATCATTACATCTGTAAAATTCCAAGTACCTAACCATTTAATATATGATTGTCCTTTTGCAATATGTCTCATTTTTTCTTTTGCAATATCTTCATTAAGTGGAACAATCAAATCTAATAATCCTTTATCAGTAGTGGTAAGTCCAATTCCTGTAATCACCTTACTATTATTTTTCATAAATTCACCAAACTTCATTAAATTTCCTGCATTAATAAATGCTTGAAAATTAAATCCAAATACGTTTGCTAAAGATATAAGAGGTTTTAATCCTACAGCTAATGCTTGTACAAGTTTATTTGAAACATCAAACGATTTTTTAATAGATAATGTAGTTTGTTCTGCGGTTTTGTTTTCTCCTTTTAATTTATCAGATAGCTGACTAATTTTTGTATTACCAAAAGAATCTAAATTTTCACCAAGATTATATAATGCATCATCTATAATAGTACCTAATATATCAGCATTTTTATTAGTTTTTAAATCAACTTTCAATCCTCCATTTTCATACACAAGTTCTTGACTATCATCTGTTACAAGATGTCCTTTGGCTTTTTCTACAGCATGTAATGTAAGAAGTGTATTCTCCATTTGTTTACTAGCTTCATATTGTAATAATGATCTAAGCCATAACACTCCCACTTTATTTAAATCTGTAGATAATTGATGTACGTCTTTATTTGTTCTTTTAAAATATGTTGGAATTTCTTTTTTTAATTTACCTGTTTCAGGATCAATTTTTGAATATTTCTGTTCTTCATTTATCCTCACTGTATAAAGATCTTTAAAGAAGTCTTTAGTTTCTTGAATTGAATCAGATGTTGTTGAGAATTTTTGTAAAACAGAAGCTTCCATTAAAGGAAAAAATGATACTCCTTCACGTGATAAATACCCCATAGAGATAGCTTTTTCATTTAAAGTGGTGAAATATTTCCACATCTCTAATGCAGCTTTACTCTTTATCATATTTTTATAATCCTGAGAGTAATGTTTTTCTTCCAGCATCACTTGTTTAAAGAAACGATTAAAATCATAATCTTTGTAACCATTAAATGTATCTCTTCCTATTTCAAGTGAGTTTCTAAGTTGTTTTATTTTGTATTCCTTTTTGTGATAATCATCGTCTTTATCTGTAGAAAAAGTAGTAGCATTTATTTCTGTAATATTTTTATCAATAAATTCTTTTGCAAGTTCATTGTATTTATTAACATCCATATTATCTAAAAAGAACTGTTTATCACCAGCCTCTTTAGCTTCTTTTACATCATCATAAAACTTTTTATCTATCTTTTGAATAAGATTTAAACCACCATCTTTAATCTTGCCTATCATATCAAAAGCAGTTTTACCTAATGCTTTTGCTTCTTTTTCTAATGGTGCTAATAATTCACCAAAATCATTTACTCTCCTACTCAATCTAATGTTTACAAGACTTGCAGCATTCATTATCATATTTGATGCAAGATTGATAATTTTAGCAGGAAGTTTAGAACCTTCTAAAAAAGTTTTACTTGCTACGTCAACTTCTCTTTCAGCATCTAATATTGTTTTTTGTGTTTCAATAGTAGTTAACTCTTCTTTTAATGCTAATTGTACTACAAATTCCTTTCTAAGATTTGTAATAGCATCTAACATTCTAGAAGTTTTAGCAGTGATGTCTTCTAATGCTAATAATGTTTGTTTATCTTTTGCAGACAATCCTTCTTTTGAAAAGTGAGAAAGAAATATATCATCAAGATCTGCATATTTTTCAGCACTTCTTTCATAATCAATTAACTCTTTTAATTTTAATTCAACCTCATCTTTAGTTAATTTATTATAATCAATATCTTTAAATGATTGAAAAGCTTTAGCTGCATTATGTAAAAATGTTGTACCAACAGAAGCAATTGGTGCAAAGTCTAATTGTAAATGTAATGAACGAATAGCTTTAGATAATTCGTTTAACTGTAAATTTTTAGCACGCTTATCTTCAGGATTAACCTTCTTTTTATATAAAGTTTCGTATTGATGTCTGAGAGAAGTTAATAAATTATCAACTTGTTTATTTCCTGTAGTTTCAGAATTTAATGGAACAGGAAGTAAATATAGTTTTGAATCTTTTATATTATTTACATCACCTACTTCTATAGAATTTAAAACAAGACCACTTTCTCTATCTCCAGGAATAACATATCCATAGTTAGCAATAATAGGAATCATTCTAGATTTACCAGTTTGTTCTGTAGTAACTCCATATGATCTATCCATTTTAACATACTCACCCATTTGTTCTTTCCATTCATTTTGTTTATAGAATGGAATATCTTCATTTTCTTCTTTATTAAGTTTAACAAATTTCCAGTCTAAGGTGTCCACTTTAAAACCTGTTTTAACATCAGGAACAATAGCTTTAAAGTCAAATGTTGATGCTAATAGTTCTTTTGTTTTAGTATTTACTATCTTTTTTTCTACAAGAAAACGTGTACCTGGAGGATAAGATTTAATTAATTGTCTAGCAAAATCTCTAAGTTTTTGTTGAATAATAGGATTTAAATCTGTATCAATACTAACTTTAGCTGGATTTTTTATGGCATATCCATCTTTATCTATTAATTCTTTAGATATAACAGCTTCCATAAAAGCATGACCTTTAGATCCCCATTCCTTAGTTTGATCATCTTCAACTTTTAATATTCCCGTACGTTCATCAAACTTTCCTTTATTTTTACTTTTGACTAATTCTGTTACACTCATAGGAACTTTCTCACCATCATGTGTATAATGTCGCTTCTCTGTAGCAGATGCAGGGATGAGTTTAATTTTATCATTTTCGCTCATCACCTTATTATAATAAGTGTTTACAGCTTCATTTTTAAAACGATAATTTATGAACTCATCAGCTTCATAAGTTACATTATTAGGAACACTACCATCATATTTATCCCATAGATAATAAGCAACATCTTCTCCATGAGTAGCTACTAATGATTTCCAAGAATCTAAATTTATATTAGGACAAGTTGCCATTTTAACAGATTGATTTTAATATTTTACCAATTTCAATAGGATTAAATCCTAATGATTCTAATGTTTTTGCATTAGCTAATTCACTTCTAACTTCCATAAGTAACTTTGGAAAGTTTTCTTCCCAAAATTTATCAGAACCTCCTAGATGAGTTAGTTGTAAATTGCCAGTATCTAATAAATCTCTTAATGCATCTTTATTTTGCTCAAATGAAGTTTTAATTAGATTTTTCATAAGATCTAAACTAATATCTTTATTTACATTTTTAGGTGCATTCTTTTTTGTATTTATAAAATCATTAGCTCTAGCATAAGTTGGTCCATCAAATTTACCACTTTTTAAAGTTTGATAAGCATGTTCCACTGATTGATATTGTATTCCTTCATAATTAAATACTCTTCTAGCAAAGTTACTTAATATAGGGTTATCTCCTTTACTTGAATAGATATTAATTTTTTTAGATTTATCTATAGATATAGATTCATCTGTTGGAACAATACCATATTCTATAGCATTTTCAATAGTAACATCATCAACTTCTCCACTATTTTTAATTTCATATGTAGAATTTGTATCACCTATTCTTTTAATTTCTACACCTTTTTCCACTTTAATGAATCCATTATCTAGTTTTGAAGCAGTTCCTGATTGATAGAATTCATTAGCTCTAAAACTATCTCCCCAAGCATTAATTACTTTATATAAATAGTTTTCATAAATTTTACCATCTTTTGATGTCTCAGTTACAACTACTGGTACACCATTACTATCATATACTTTTTTAAATAATCCTTTTTTAATATATGAATAATTACCTTTTTTTCTCATTTCTTTTTTAGTAGAAGAAGAAAGTGACTCATCTTCCCAACTATAAGAAATAAATTCAGAATTACCTTCTCTTGTTAATGGTGATATTTTTAACATTTGTGGAATATTTCCTTCTGCTATAGCTTTTGCTATTTTAGGAATTCCTTTAAACTTCATGTTTAAATTATAATACCAATTACCTTTTTTACTTCTTCCACCAAAAGCTCTCATAGGAATAACAACATCTTCGTTTGACCAGTTATTTCTTTGAAATACATTTAATTCATGAAATTTATTCAAATCTTCAATAGGCATCGTTTCTAATTTAGAAAGAGTATCATTATATATATCTTTAAAATCTTCATAAGGAAGAAGACTTGTAAATGCTATTGGAGAATTATTAAGTCCAGATTGTATAACTGCGAGTCTAACTAATTTACCATATAAGTCTTTAGTTACATTATTTTTCAAATCTCTAAATCCATATATAAGTTGATTCTGATCATACACTTTATTATCTCTACCAACTAAATATAAATTATCAGGACTACCTTCTCTAGCTCCAGGTTTCTTTTTGATTGAATTAATAATAATATTATCAAACAATGGATGATTCTTATTAGGATTTTCTTTAGTACCAAGAACTTGTTGTTGAAATGCAATAATATCATTAGCAGCACTATTACTTGTACTGTCTCCTAATAATATATTAGCAACACTATTATTAAGTCTTGTATTAGTTTGTACTGCCCAATCAAATAAATCATTAACTGCTTTTCTAGAAATTTTTACAAAATCTTTATCATTAACTTCAACAAATGGTTTTAAAACTTTTTCAAGTACACTTCTTACTTTTTGTTTATCTGATGTAAGAATTGTAGAAAGAGCATCTCTAAAGTCATAAATATTATTTTTCAAAAATCCAATAAATGAATTATTTAATAAATCATCCACTGAACTAATTACAGTTTTACGTGCTTTTTCAAGTTGTTGTTGTTTTTTAAATACTAAATAAGGATCATTAATAGTAGCAGTATCAAAATTAGAACCTTGTGTTACTACTAATAATTGTTCAGCCATCTTAGCATATTTCAAAAATTCTTTTAAAATTAATTGCTGTTCTGCTTTTTGTTTTTCATTTAAATCACTTTTACCAATCATTTTTTCTAAATCATTATCATTAGGAATTTTAGTTCCCTCTTCAAGATTAACATCATTGTAGTAATCATCAAGTGTAGAATTAACTAATGGATTAATAAATAGATATGAATAACCAGCACTTTCAACTGAGCGTAAGTAATCAATGATAATTGGCTGATTCATGAAATACGCAATGCTTTTAATAGGTACACCAATTTTAGCTAAGAATAACCATGTTCCTGCAACATTTGGTGTAGCACCAAGTTCCATAATCCAAGGACCTTTAGAAATATCTACATAACCATCAATAAACTGACCTATAATATCAGATATATAATCTATACCATTGGCACTTTTTACTTTAGATAGTGTTGGTCTATCTTTACCATTTATATTTATTGAATTATATTGATTAAACATAATTTGAGCATCACCTAACCATTTATAATCTTTATAATCTAAACGATCAAGCATGTCATCATTTATATAAATTACACCTCTTTGATTTTGAGCATGATTAGTTTGTGATGTAGCAGCAATACCGATAGCATATTTACCTCTTACAAATGCTTGTCTAAGTGTAGACATAAATATTCTACTTAACATGTTTCCTGTAGAAGAATAATCAATTTCTGGTCTTCCAAGTTTTTTGTTAATATCTTTAGCTAAGTCTTTCAATTGGTCAGCAGAGTTGGGCTTAACTAATTGACTAAAGTTAAGAGGATGAGAAACTAATCTTTGAAGAGAGTTTATATATTCATTCTCTAAAGACTGTCTATATAATCTATCTATATTATTTTCATCTTCTTCTTTCTCTTCTTCAGTAAGATCAGTTACCTTTTCTGGACTATACCATTTTTTAATAGCTTCAATAGCTTCTTTACCTATACCAAAATAAGGTACAGCATGATATTTATTTCCTGCTCCTTGATAAATATTTTTTAAATACATTGATAATTTATCAATATCAAAGTCAGATCCAACTTTTTTAACTAATGCAGAAGGTATTACAACAGAATCACCAAATTCTTTAGGAAGAAACTTAGCTATAATAAATGAATCAATAGAGTTTTGTTTTTGTGTAGGAATACGAAATCCTATACCAGATAATGCATCTCTACCATTTTCAGTAAGAATTTTATTACCATTAGTATCAGTGGTATACCAATCATTTAATATTTCTTCATCAGTTTTATCACTCTTGAACCATCTACCAACCATCACTTCACATACACGTTTTCCATCTTTATCCTCATAAAATTTAAGAATATCAGATGTTAATGCATTTTTACCATTGACAATTTCAGATTTAACTCTATTAGTTTCTAATAATGTAGAAGGAATTTGTACTTTCATACCACCAGAAATTTTCTGAGATATTACACTACCATCTGCAATAGAATATAAAATGTTTCTAATTTGTTGATATGCAGGAGTTGCTTCTAATACAACATGACCATCTTTAAAACCTTTGAACGCATCAAGAATATTATCATTAACTTCTCTTTTAAGAATTTCATCACTAAGAGTTTTAATCATCTTATCTACATTCTCTAACTCAAAACTTTTTAGTGTTTTACCATTATCATCTACAGTTTCAGTTAATTTAATTCCAAGTTTTTTATAAAGAGATTTAACACCATATTCTATTTTAGCTTCTAATAGTTTTTGATTATTTATGATTTCTTTATATATTTCAGATTTCATTTTATCATCATCACTAAGAGATACCCATTCTGTAAATCTATTATCAAAAGATTCTCCTGGTTTAAAATCAATTGGTACACCAGCTTCCATAAAATCTAATGTAGCAAGTTTGGTAATTTGAGAACCTTGTGTAACTTGAGGAGTATCTTTAGAAGGTACCTCAGATTGAACACTCATAATTGAAAAAGGTACATTAATAATTCCTTTAAAAGATTCTGTATTAAATGATCCATTTTCATTATATAAAGGAGAAACTTCTTCAGCCCCTACCTTTCTACCTGTAGCATATACACCATAATCTATATCTTCTGCTTGCATTTTATTGTATAGCTTAACAGCATTATTTTCAATTACTTTTCCTTTAGCATCTTTTTCAGAAAGTTGATGTACAATACGATATGAAAGAGGTACTAATGCAAACTTATCAAGCATTACATCATTGTAAGTTTTACCATTACCTTTATTACCAGATACAATAGGTTTAATTGGAGTGTAAGCACTCTTAACTTCAGGATTACCATTATCCCATATAACTAATTCAGCATTATTAAGTTTGATACTTTTTGCTCTTTTTTCATATACAATATCATATTGAAACTGTCTTTCTTCAGCATCATTCCAATTACCTGCTCTAATTCTAAAATTACGATTTGCTTTCATTGAAATAATACCACCACCATCTGTTTCTTCAAATGCATCGTACCCTTCCAAATCACTAATACTAAATACATCTGCTATAGTGATGGTTTTAAAGAAGTCTTTTGTGAAATCTGTCCAAGCTAAATCTTCTGAATCTATTCCTTTATTATATATTTTATTAATTGCTGAATTAATCTTAGCAGAATTTGCAACAATTGATGTTCTTGGAGAGTTAAAATTTTTGATACGTTTTAATTCATCTTTATATTGATAAGGATCAGAATACATCATTTTATGAAGCTCAATATTAGCAATCATATAATTTATAGACAATGCTTGTAAATTATCTCTAAGAGCTGCTTCTGAAATAATGTTTTCATCCGTGAAGGAAACTCCTTCAAGTTTCATTCCTTCTTCTGTATTTGTTATAACTCCATATTGTCTAAGAACATTTTCTGTTGAATCTGCTTCTTTTTTAATAAAGTTTTCTAATGCAGATTCAATTCTACTTTTATATTTTTTATAAATCTCTTCATTTGTTTTATCAAGATCATTTACAATAGCTTCATGTGTTTTACTACCTAATATACTTTTATAAAAACGTAAGTCTGTAGATTTTCTACTTTTTGAACTATCTTGTACAATAGGTCTATTTTCTCTGGCTAGGTCTAACTCAGCCATGAAATAATTTTGAAAAATACGATGGGCTTCATCAAATCCTGTTTTAGATAATGCTTCAGCACTAACAAATGGATTTTCAGAATTGTGCATTTTAACCATCCACTCAATAGATGCATCACCAGGAACTAGATTTAAATAATATCCATCAGAGTTCAGGTTCATTTCTTGAATAATTCTTTCCTTATATGTAAGTTTTGATGATTCTTTCTTTTTACCGTTTTGTTCATTTATAGTACCATCAGCATATGCAGTTTTTAATATATCTACAGTATTTGCTTTACGATCTCCTGTTTCTAAATTGAACATTCTACTCATTAAATAACTAGCATTACCTTTAACAAAAGGATCTGTAAGAAGATATTCGTATTTAGTTCCAGTTAATCCATTAATGTTGTCAAGTTTAGAAAGAACATCATAAAGGTCACTCATTGCATTTGTACCAATAAAAGTTTGTGTACGTTCACCATTAATATTGAAATATGTACTTTCAAATTCAGGATTTGTAATAATTGCTTTAATTGAACCAAGTTCTAATAAACGATTATCAATATTTAGTGTCTTTGTAGTAAGACTTCCTAAATCTTTAACTTCTTGAAGACTTTTTAAAATACCTTCAACAGCTTTGAAAAATACAGCAGGATGATTACCTTTTAATTTTTGTATATCTCTTTCAGAAAAATCTATTCCAAGTTTGTTTAAGAAACTAATATAACTTTCAATTTTCTTAGGATCAAGTTTGATATTATTAATAGCAGCTTCAGTGTTATATAATTTACTTTTACTATTATAAGAAATATAAGGATTCTTATTTTTAAGAATACTAATTATATCACTAGCCATTTCACTTCTTGATTGCTTTGCAGCACTGGCTAAAGTTGAATCACCTATCACTACATCACCAGAAGGAAGAATGAAGACTGTTCTTACATCAGCACTTTGTCTCTTAAATGTTCTCCAGAAAGAACTTAATAATTGAATATCATGAACATTTTCTAATTGAGAAAAATCAACACCAGGAGTATTGTATGAACGTTTTGTAATACGTTTATATAATGTTCTATAATTTGGATCTTTTTCAGCTAATTGTCTAAGTCTATTCAACATATCATCTATATTAGTAGATGCATGTAATGAATTCATTAATGTAATAAATACTTTATCAGATGGAACTAACATTGCTCCACCAATACTAGAGCGTTTAACTTTTTCTTCATTTCCTTCACTGTATACAACAGGAAGTGTTCCTATTAAAAATTTAATAGCAGCATTTGCTTTTCTAAAGTTATCCATTTGTCTAGCATCACCGTAAGGATTATCTTTAGTTTTATCTTCAGTTAATGCTGTAGCATCATTTTCATCAAATTCAATAGAAAATATTTTTAAATACTCAGCATGTTTAGCTACAATATTATTCCATTCACTTTCAATTTTACCATATAATTCTTGTAATTTAGAAATTTGTCTTTTGTATTGTTCTTGTGTAATAGATTTATCAGCAAATGCTTTTTCAATTAAAGACCCCTTAAATCTAACAATATCTTTAACTTCAGTTTTTAATCTATTGTACAATTTAGTTTTATCCAGTGAAGGAATATTAAATAGACTTTGATTAGTATTAGTCAATTCAGCAAGTGTACTATATGTCATTTGCTGCATTATTTCATGAGTTTGTGTATAAGGAATATCAATCCTAAAATCACTACTTTCATCACCTATAGCATCTTCAATATCTATAATTCCTGCATTAGCATATGATAGTATATTTTCAGATGGGATATAATCTTTATAATATCCTTCTCCTATCTTTGTAAATAAATTTGCAGTGTTAATTTGAGCACTCTCTCCAGTAAATAATGTTTTAAAGAAATTTACTAAATCAGAAAACATTTTAACAATAAATGGTCTTCCAACAGTAGGTTTAGCAGGAATTTTATTATATAACATATAATCTCTAAACTCTTCTGCTAATTGTTCTTTTATTTGTTGAGGAGTTGCTTCTGAAAATTTAATTTTTTGTTGACTTTCTCTATCTAAAAACTCTCCTTTTCTTGTTTTAAATTCTTTTAATATAGACTTACGTTCATTAGGATCAGTAAACATTTTCCATACAGCTTCAAAAACTTCATGATAACCTGAACCAATTTCAGCACTTTCTGTTAAATATATAGCAGCTTTATGTAACATTCCCCAAGCTTGTCTACCATTAGTAGCCTGTATCATATTCTTCACTCTGAATACAGGAAGATTTGGAAACTTTTCTTTTAAAAATTTTTCAAACTTACTCCAATTCTCTCCTTCAAAATTATTAATTTCTTCTATTAATTTTAAACGATACGCTTTATCATCTGGAGCATTAACAGGATGACTATTCCAATCATCTTGTGTAGTAATTTCTTCTTCGGATGCACCTTCTTCTATATTAGCTACAGGAGGAGCTTTTAAAAGTTCTAATTGATCCTTCACTTTAGCAAGAATAGATGCAGCAATAACTTGTTGTGCTTTTTCTCTATCGAATCCTTTTGCAGCCATTAATGCTGTAACTAGTGCACCATCAAATGTAGGACTGAATCCTTCATTACCGTTGGTTTCATTAAATTTTTTACCATCTAATTTAAATGTTGTACTACCAAATGTTCCTAATTGAATAGTGTTTTCACTACCATCAAGTTTATAATTAGGAATTACAGCATCTGGAGCAGATGGTGTTGTTGCAGAAGAAACTGGAGCTATTGGAGCAATTGTTCCTTGTTTAACTGGAGCAGCATTTACGGTGGGTTTAGAAGGTATTACAAAATTATCAGCAGTATCTGTACGAGTAAAATAAATAGCTTTTCTATTTATACCATTTTTAATTGGTGCAAATTTAGTAGTAAAAGGAACCTCATCTGATTTTCTTCCCTCAGAAGATAATAAATATGATTGATAATTATTCCATCTTTTATATTTAGGTTTACCATCCTTATCTAAGGATATAATTTCAAAATAAGGTTTATCGTATGATTTTTGATTAGAAAGAGTAGCATTAGCATTGAAGTACATATTCTGTAATAATGAAATGATTACATCTTTATTTGCAGATAATGATGCAGGAGTAAATGCAAACCCTTCACCCTTACCTGATATGAATAATTTTGTATAAGTTTTACCATCTTCTACAACATCTTCAAACCAAATATTATTATATCCACCAGGTTTTAATGCTCCTGTTTGTGTATTTTTTGCAATTCCCCAATATACAGTTGACTTTAACCAATCCATTAAAGTTTTTGATCTATCTGTATAATCACCATCTTCAGCAGCATTTTTAGCAATTTGATTAATAACATTAAATATGTTAGTAGCTTCATTAACATTAAACTTTCTACTAAACAACTTAACAAGTCCACCAGGAACTGTTAAGAAAACTCTACCTAATGGTGTTTTAAATGTAACAGAACCATTTGTTACAGAATCATTTGTTGTAGCAAAAGTTAATACTGGTTCTTGATCTAACATTGATTCAGTGATCAATCCTGCTTCTGTAGCAGAAGTTCTTGCAGCATGATCTATTTTACCTTCAGGTGTTTTGTTAAATTCAGGAAGACCAAATGATGCTTCAATTCCTTCAAGTTTACCAAGAGTAGATTGATTTAATGTATTTTTTCTCCAATCATTATATTGTTCAGTGAGAATCTTTTTATCAACATCAGAAACAGTGTCTCTAAACATTGTTTCTTTTTCTTTACTATCTTGATTATATATAGCTTGTAAAGTTTCTCCTGGATATACTTGGTATATTGCAGAATCAATTTTTACAGCATCTTCTTTAAGAGGTTTACCAAATTCATCAACTAATACAAATGTACCATCTTCGTTCTCTTGAACTGCAACCATCACAATAATAGTGGATGGTTCCACTTTATTATTAGCAAGATGAGCTGTTAATCCTGGAAGGATTTGATCTTCTGTTTTAGAAGTTACAATTACACTTTTAATTTTATTTCTATTGGATAGACTAGGTAATCTAAATCCAAAATTATTAGCTCTTTCTTGATGTGCTTTACCATCATTGATTGGCATAGTACTAAGAACTACAGCAAGTGTAGGTTTTTTACTTTCTGGTTCAAAACCTTTATCATCAATATTAGTTTGTACATCAGTGCCATTAGTACCTAAAAACTTCTGTTTTAATTTTTCATTTTTCAGTAACGCAGCTTCCTCTTCTTTTTGTTTTTTAAATTCATTGGCGAAATTCTCATAAGCTTCAAGTATTTTGGCTTTAGCCATTTGTTCACCAATTAATTCATCTAGTCCAGATTGTAATTCTACAATTTGATTTTTAAGTTTTTCAGTTTTAGTAGTTAGTTCTGGAATAGATAATTCTTTAGAGAAGTCGTTAATTTGACTCTCAAGATCAAGAACTAATTCGGTGAAACCAAGTCTATCTTCAATAAATTGTTTAGCTCCTTCTTCTCCTTGAAATCTAGCAAGTTGTTCTTGAAGATCATCAAGTGATAATGGAACTTTAGGATTTTCTTCTTTAAGTCTTTTAATAAAGTCATTCAATAATGAAAATGCATTCTGTAAAGCAGAATCAATAGATTTAATTAATCCATTTCCTGAACTAATTGCATCATTTGTATGTTCTATTAATTCTTCTAAATTA
>SESG01016695.1_pt1 | contig 117015 bp, 103 predicted proteins | sample 3171421 | NCBI WGS metagenome assembly SESG01 (sample SAMN10866946, study PRJNA518727) | freshwater metagenome | biome: subpolar coniferous forest; feature: holomictic lake; material: water; isolation source: holomictic Lake 227, 6 m and 8 m depth | place: Canada: near Kenora, Ontario | collected...
TATTTAACGCTGCTTATTGAGTTTACATCATGCATAAAAAAAATGCAATAGTTTTTTTATTTTTATTTTATTTATTTTTCTTCTTTTTATTTTTAAAGTTGCTGCGCCCGTTCCCGTCTTGCTATTCTGGTGCGCTCTGCCGCGTTTATTTGACTTCCCACGCGTCCGGGCCGGATAGCAGCGACTCCAGTTCATTATCTTTTGTGTCGCCTATCGCCGCCACCTGGTCGTAATAAAGTTCTTCATACGAAGGCTTTTGCGTCGCGCGGAACACGCCGAGCGGGATCGGAAATTCAGGAGCCTGAAAGCCGCTTATCAGATAAGCCATCTCCGCGTTGGTCTCGTCGTAAACAGCCACCTCGCCCGGAACGTCACCGGCTTTAAACTCCAGTATCTCGGGCCTGAAGTTATTAAACGCTATGCCTTTATTTTTATTCTTTCCAAAGACAAGCGGTTTGCCGTGCGCCACCCTGATTATCGAATCCTCCTTATTTTCCGGATCCTTGAGGGCGTCAAATTCTTTATCGGTGAACGGCACGCATTTCTGCAGGATCTCCACGAACGTAGTGCCTTTATGTTTGGCCGCCCTCTCCAGTATGGCGGTAGTTCCGGCCATATCGGTATCGATGCCGCGCGCGACAAAAGTGCAGTCCAGGCCGATGGCGAACCGCGCCGGATTAAACGGAAAGTCTATCGTACCCATGGGCGAAGACTTGGTCTTTGCGCCCAATTGCGTGGTGGGGCTGGCCTGGCCCTTGGTCAGCGCGTAGATGCGGTTATTAAACAGCACTATCTTCAGGCCGATGTTGCGGCGGATGGAATGCATGGTGTGGTTGCCGCCGATAGAGAGGCCGTCCCCGTCGCCGGTGATAACCCATACGGCCAGCTCCGGGTTAGAAAGCTTTACGCCAGTGGCGATAGCGCAGGCCCGGCCATGGATGGAATGGAAACCGTAGGTGTTTACATAATACGGAAAGCGGCTGGAGCAGCCGATGCCGGAGACCACCACGTATTTTTCGTGCGGTAACCCCATGCCGGCCATAACCTTCTGCAGCTGGTTTAGTATGGCAAAGTCGCCGCAGCCGGGGCACCACTTGACCGGGAGGGTGGAGGCAAAATCTTTAGCGGTAAGTTTAGCGTTTTCCATTTTTTAATTTCCCCTCAGGATTTCTTTTATCTTGCCCAGAACTTCTTCGGCGTTCAGCGGCTGGCCCTGCACCTTGTTTAAGCCTATAGGCTCAAGAGCGTAAGCCGAGCGCAGCATCATCCTAAACTGTCCCGTGTTCTCCTCAGGCACAAGCACCTTGCGGAAGCGCCGCATGATGGTGCCAAGGTCCGCCGGGAGCGGATTAACGAATTTGATATGTATGGCCGAGACGTTAAGTCCTGTCTTGCGGGCCTCGCTTACGGCTTGTGTTATGGCGCCGAAAGTGGAACCCCAGCCGACCACCAGCAGTTCACCTTCCGCTGCGCCGTATATTTTTGTCGGCGGTATCTCCCTGACCACGCGGGCAACTTTCTCGTCGCGGATCTTCGTCATCTTCTCATGATTCTCGGCGTCGTAGCTTATGGCGCCTGAATTTTCCGCCTTCTCCAGACCGCCGGTGCGGTGTTCATAGCCTTTCATGCCGGGGCTGGCCCAGGGACGTCCAAGAGTGTCGCTGTCACGCATATACGGCTTAAAGTCTTCGGAGCGCGGCATGGGCGGCAGCTCAAACTTCGGCAGCTCGCCGAGCTTCGGGATCCTGAACGGCTCGGAGCCGTTAGACAGATAGGAATTGGAAAGAACTATCACCGGCGTCATGTATTTTACGGCTATGCGCGCGGCCTCCAGCGTAGTGGTGAAACAATCGGCCGGACTTGAGGCGGCCATGACCACCAGAGGCGACTCGCCATGGCGGCCGTAGACGGCCTGCAGCAGATCCGACTGCTCGGTCTTGGTGGGCAGGCCGGTGGACGGCCCGCCGCGCTGAACATTAACAACTACCAGCGGCAGCTCAGCGATCACGGCAAGGCCGAGCGCTTCGATCTTAAGCGAGAGGCCGGGACCGCTGGTGCCGGTGGCCGCCATGCAGCCGGCGAAGGACGCGCCGATGGAGGCGCAGGCCGCGGCTATCTCGTCTTCGGCCTGGTAAACAACGACATCGTTTGCCTTATGCTTGGCCAGAGTGTGAAGTATCTCGGAAGCCGGAGTTATAGGATAAGAGCCGTAGAAAAGTTTGCGCTTCAGCAGTTTCGCCGCCGTGATAAGGGCGTAGGCCGCGGCCTCGTTGCCGGTCAGGTTGCGGTATTTGCCCGGAGTCACGGGGCTCTTCTTTATCTGGAAGCGCGCGTCAAAGATCTCGGTGGCGTCCGCGTAGTTGCGGCCGGCCGTCAGCACATTTATATTGGCCTCGGCCAGCTCGGGGGTCTTTTTGAATTTGGTCTTTATCCAGTTGACTGTCGGCGCGAGCGGCAGCCCGTACATCCAGTACATGATGCCCAGCATGTAAAAATTTTTACATTTCGCGATCTGTGATTTTGCGAGCTTAGAGTCTTTAAGCGCGCTTTCGGTCAGGGCGGTGACGGGGATGGCAATGACGCGGTAATTTGAAAGAGTGTCGTCTTCCAGCGGATTGGCCGCATACCCGGCTTTCTCCAACGCGGCGGGCGTGAAAGCGTCCGAGTTGGTAATAATTACCGAGCCCTTATCTATATTCCTTATATTAACAGCCAGAGCCGCGGGATTCATCACTATAAGCACATTCGGCTTATTGCCCGGAGTCAGAACGGATTCGTCACCGAAGCTTATCTGAAAACCGCTTACCCCGCCCAGCGATCCTGCCGGGGCGCGGATCTCGGCCGGGTAGTCCGGCAGGGTGCTCAGATCATTGCCAGAAATGGCCGTGGCGTTGGCAAACTGGCTTCCGACCAGCTGTATCCCGTCGCCGGAATCACCCGCGAAGCGTATGGTTACCGAGTCCAGCTCGCTGACCTTTATATTCTTGGAGGATTTCATCATCCGGGGGCCTCTCTTAAATGGCAGTGGATAGTGTTTAGTGAATAGTGATCAGCGGGAAAAAATTACTACCGGCTACCAACTACTGGCCGCTGTTTACTAAGCGCTACTGATTATGGACTGGACTTACCTGTTCAAATTATACTACAAAATATATTATGAAACTTCTTGAATACGAGGGCAAGGATATATTTGAAGCTTATAAGATACCGATACAGGCCAGATTCGGCGTGGTCAGGATAGGCGACAGCGCGGATAAAGTTAAGCTGGACGGCACGGGGCCCTGGGTCGTTAAGGCCCAGGTCTTGACAGGCGGTCGCGGCAAGGCCGGCGGAGTTAAAATAGCCGCCACAAAAGAAGAAGCGCATACCTATATACAAAACATGCTGGGCATGAAAATAATCACCCACCAAACTCAGGGCCAAGCTCTCACGGTTGAGGAAGTGCTGGTGGAAGCCGCCTGCGCGCCAGAGCGCGAGATATACATATCCGTAGTCCTTGACCGCAAAACGGCTACGCCGATGATAATAGCCTCAGCGGAAGGCGGCATGTCCATAGAGGACCTGGCCCGCACAAAACCGGAATTTATCATAAAATTACCCGTTGATATCAACACGGGGCTGCTGGACTTCCAGGCCAGGGAACTGGCCTTCGGGCTGAAGATTCCCAAAGAACATTTCCGCGAGTTCCTTGCCGTAGCCAAAGCCATCGTCAAATTATTTGTGGATTACGATGCCAGCCTTGTGGAAATTAATCCGCTGGCGATCACCAAAGACGGAAAGCTGATAGCCGTTGACGCTAAGATAGTCACGGACGATAACGCCCTTTTCCGACATAAAGATCTGGAAGCCAAAGCCGACCACGAAGCTTCCGAAATAGAGCGGGAAGCCAAAGCTATCGGCATCAATTACATCGGACTGGACGGATCCATAGGCTGCATGGTGAACGGAGCCGGCCTCGCCATGGCTACGCTGGACACGGTGAAGCTCGCCGGCGGGTCCGCGGCCAACTTCCTGGATGTAGGCGGCGGAGCGAATGTTGAACAGATTACCAAAGCCTTCCAGATAATTCTGAAGGACGCGAAGGTTCGCGCCGTCCTGGTAAATATCTTCGGCGGCATTATGAAGTGCGATAACATCGCCCTGGGAATAGTGGAAGCTACTAAAAAAGTAAAGCTGAACGTGCCGCTGATCGTACGCCTTGAAGGGACCAATGTTGAGGAAGGCAAAAAGATTTTAGAAGATTCCGGGATAAAGATAGAGCAGGCCGATTCCCTGTGGGAAGCCGCCCAGAAAGCGGTGAAAGCGGCCAAGTGACAGGGGACAGGGTGCAGGGTAGAGGGTATAGGGTGAAGAAGTAATAATTTCCTTACCCTAAACCCTGCCCGCCAAACAACCGGCGGAAACCTTAACCCCTATACCCTTTTTTACAAGGAGACAGACCATGTCCATACTTTTAAATAAAAAATCCAGGCTGGTGGTTCACGGCATGACTGGGGCGCAGGGTTCTTTTCACGCCCAGCAGTGCATAGAGTACGGCTCAAATATAGTGGCAGGGGTGACTCCCGGAAAAGGCGGAACGAAACATCTGGACACGCCCATATTCGACACCGCCAGGGACGCGGTCAGGGAGACCGGGGCCGACGCCTCTTTAATTTTCGTGCCGCCGCCTTTCGCGGCCGACTCAATCCTTGAAGCCGCCGAGGCCGGCATAAAGGTGGTCATCGCCATCACCGAGGGCATCCCCGTGCTGGATATGGTGCGGGTCAAGCGGCATCTTCTCCGCCTGGAGCTGGAAGGACGCGGCGTCACGCTGATCGGGCCCAACTGCCCCGGAGTTATAACTCCCGGCGAATGCAAGGCCGGCATCATGCCCGGCTATATCCACAAAAAGGGCAATGTCGGCATCGTCTCGCGGTCCGGCACGCTTACCTATGAGGCGGTCTGGCAGCTGACCAGCCAGGGCCTCGGCCAATCCACCGTGGTCGGCATAGGCGGCGACCCTGTGCAGGGCGTAAACTTCGTGGATGTTCTCAAAATGTTCGAGGCCGACAATGACACTCACGCCGTAGTGATGATCGGCGAGATAGGCGGCTCAGCTGAGGAAGACGCGGCCCGCTATATAAAAGCCCATATGACCAAACCGGTCTTCTCCTTCGTGGCAGGCAAGACCGCCCCTCCCGGCCGCCGAATGGGACACGCCGGGGCCATCGTGGAAGGAGCCTCCGGGACTCACGCTTCCAAAGTTGAAGCTCTCGCGGCCGCAGGCGTCACCGTGGTTGAAAATCTCTCACTGATGGGCGAGACCGTCGCGCTTAAAACAAAGGTTAAAGCCGGAAAAAAATAACATTCAAACCCCCAGACCAGGAACCGGAATATGATAAAACGATATGTGTTGGAAAACAATCAGCTGGTGCAGACCGAGGCGGAAACGCCGCTGGTCTGGCTGCTTATAGACCCCACCGAGGACGAAAAAAAATGGGTAGTCAGCAACTTCAACCTTGACGATCATAACCTCGCCTCGGCCTTTGACCCTGAAGAGCCGGCCCGGATGGAGTTTGAGCCGGACCATCTGGAAATAATATTTAAGCGCCCCAAGAACTATTCCTCCAAGGACCAGTTCCTGTTCAAAGTCTCGTCCATGGGCCTATTCCTGTTCAAGGATAAGCTGATAATAGCCATCTCGGAAGATCTGAACCTGTTCGCCGGCAAGTACTTTAAGAATGTCACCGGGATAAAGGAGATCTTTCTTAAGCTTATCTATAATTCCATCTTCCACTTCATGGAACATTTAAAGGTTATCAATATGATAGCCGATGAGATAGAGCACAAGATTAATTCCTCCATGGAAAACAAGCATCTCCTGAACCTTTTCACGCTGGAGAAAAGTCTGGTTTACTATCTGAACGCGACAAACTCCAACACATACGCCATTGACCGCCTGAAACACAACAGCGAGAAAATAGGGTTTTCGCAGCGCAGCGCGGAATTTCTGGACGATATAATAATCGAAAATAACCAGTGCGCGCGCCAGGCCGAGATCTACTCCAACATCCTGGCAGGCCTGATGGACGCCAGAGCTTCCATCGTCAGCAACAACCTCAATGTGATGATGAAGAACCTTAACGCCGTCGTCATCGCGGTGGCGGTGCCAAGCTTCTTCGCCGGGGTCGGCGGAATGTCCGAGCTCTGCACGGTTACCGGGATATCAAACCCCCGACTGGCTTTTCTGGCTTTTGTGGGGATAATGGCAATTATCGGCCTGATAACCTACTGGATCATCAAACGGGTAGAAAGACACTAAAACAGCAGGGCATAGGGTAGAGGGCTTAGGGGTTAGGGTAAAGTTTAAGGAATAACTCCTGACCTTGTACCCCGTACCCTGTACCCCGTACCCTGTACCCTATATTTATGCCTAAAGTATTTATCATCTCCCTGGGCTGCCCCAAAAACCTGACCGACGCGGAAGTTATGGCCGGTCAGCTTGCGGCGGCGGGTTTTGAGCTGACCGCGGACGAGACACAGGCCGACATAGCTCTGATAAACACCTGCGCTTTCCTCAGTTCCGCCGTAAAAGAGTCTGAAGCGGAAATCAGGCGCTTTATATCTCTCAAGGAGCGCGGCAAAATATCCAAAATAGCCGTCACTGGTTGCCTGGTGGAGCGCGAGAAGCGCCTGCTACTGGAGAAATTCCCGCAGATAGACGCGGTGGTGGGCATAAACGCGCTTGAGCGCATAAATTCAGCCCTGACCGGCAAAACTAATTATATCCTGCCCGCCACGGCGCCGCTGGCCGCGCCCAAACTTAAGGCCCGCCTCACCGCCCCCCATACCGCGTACCTGAAGATCGCCGACGGCTGTGACAACCGCTGCGCCTACTGCGCTATCCCGATGATACGCGGGCGCTTCAGATCCAAACCGCTGAAAGAAGTCGTGACGGAAGCCAAAACCCTGATAGCCTCCGGCGCGCGGGAAATATCCCTCATAGCTCAGGACACAACTTCATACGGCATGGACCTCTACGGTCGGGCAAAACTTTATGAGCTCTTAAAAGAACTGGTAAAGTTGGACGGCCTGAACTGGCTGCGGCTTATGTATGTCTATCCCGAAAAGCTGCCTTTGAAAATACTAAAGCTGATGCGCGACGAGAGCAAGATTTGCCGCTACCTGGATATGCCGCTTCAGCATATCTCGGATAATGTGCTAAAAAAAATGAACCGCCGCTCCACCGAAAAATCAATAAGGGCCAAAATAGCTTCAATAAGAAATATCGTGCCGGACATCGCCCTGCGGACAAATTTTATCGTGGGCTTCCCCGGAGAAACGGAAAATGACTTCAAAAAGTTGAGTTCATTCGTCGCTGAAGCCGGTTTAGACAATGTGGGCGTTTTCGCCTATTCGCGCGAGCCGGGGACTCCGGCTGCAAGCCTGCCGGGGCAGATACCGGAAAAGGTTAAGCTCGCGCGGATGAACGCCCTTATACGCGTCCAAAGCCGTGTAGTAGATAAAAAGAACGCGAACCTCATCGGCAAAACCGTAAAAGTCCTGATGGATTCTTCCGCTTTTGGCCGCACCGGCCGCGACGCGCCGGAGATAGACGGGAGGATAGAGATAATTCAAGATTCAAGATTCAAGATTGAAGATTTAAGATTTAAAAACAGCGCCATACGCCATACGCCATACGCCATAAACAGAAAAAACCAAAAAGCTTATAGCCTAAAGCCTATGGCCTATGGCAGCGTGGAATCACCTCCCTCGCTTAAGGCCGGCGACTTTGTGAATGTAAAGATAACATCCGCCTCGGGATATCAGCGGCGTGCCGTGGTCATTCAGTAAATGGAGCGACTATATGAAAGCCAGAAATCTAGCCGTAATGCTGACGGATATAAAAGGGTTCACGGATCAAACCTCAAGGAAATCGCGCGCCCAGATAAAAGAGCTTCTGACAAAACACAATGAGCTGGTCCTGCCGGCCATAGAGAAATACCACGGCCATGTCGTCAAAACCATAGGCGACGCCTTCCTGGTCACTTTTGAAAGCTCAACGGACGCCGTGCTCTGCGGGACTTCAATCCAGGAAGCGCTACTCGCCTTCAACAAGGACAGGCCGCAGGATGACCGCATAGACATCCGCATAGCCATAAACGCCGGCGAGGTGTCCATCGCGGAGGACGGAGATATTTTTGGCGACGCCGTGAATATCACCTCAAGAATAGAAGGCATAGCGGAGGCGGGCGAGGTTTTCTTCACCGAATCTATTTATCTGTCCATGAATAAGAACGAGGTCCCCTCAAGCGAGATAGGCTACAGGCAGTTCAAGGGCATATCCGATAAAATTAAAGTTTACAAAGTCCTCAGAGAAGATCCGGTGAGCCCCCAAAGCCCGGCCGACACGGGTTTCGCTGGAGAAAAATCCGGACAAGAGCCGGCGCAGGAAGCTGGCGCCGCGCCAAAGCCAGAAGCAAAACCAGGCGAAGAAGAAATTTTTCAGCGCCATCAGTGGTTTTCAGGCTGGATTCTTAAAATTATGCGCAAATTCGGGCTTATGGGGAATGTGGATATAGAAGATGAGGGCAGAAACGGCCCGAGAAAAGTAAAAATAGACAACGGCGAAATACGCGTGACAGGAAGCGGGAAAGAGATCCACATAACCGCCGCCGGCGTCAAGATCCGCAATCTCCCCAAGAGCGGAGAACAGCCTGAATCACCCAAAAGCAAATAGTTCCCTTCACACCTTTCAAAACAAAAGGCCCGCCTTTCGGCGGGCCTTTTATACATTTTATTCAGAGCTGCTTACAGGCTTTTGCGGCAGGTAAAATCAACTTTAAAGCGCTCGTGATACCCATCCCAGTCAAAGGCGTCGGTGTACGTCCCTTTAACCTCGGTCTGGCTTCCCAAATAAAGCTCTTCAAGACCGGCGGAGGGGAAGGTGAAAAAAGAATACTGATCCCCCGGAGGAGCAAAATCGATAATAATATTTTTCGCCTCATCAAGATGAATTGCCCCGGACACCGGCTTATCGCCGCTCAGATACAAAGGCATTTTATTGAGAGATGTTAGCGTTACGGATTTAAGAGTATCGTCCTGGCACCAGCTGGAGTCGTTGACCGGCGGCATTATATCGTAACACCGCACCTTTTTACAATATAAGGCGTCGGGCAGAAGTTTTCCCGTGTTGTTTTGCCTGGCAACTTCCCCCTCTCCCGGCTCTTCATCAGTCACCGCGGGTTCACTGACCGCCGGGATGGAAACATCGGAGTTAACGGTTGGCTTGGAAAAAGACAGCTCTCTAGCCGCTTCCATATCGCCTGCATTGGAATTAAGAACGCCGCCGCTAAGCGCCATAAGAACAACCGCCACTGCTTTAAAAAATAGCTTCATGCATTTCCTCCTGATTATACCCGGCGGCATTTTCAAAAGCCGCTACTTATATGTTATTTTATTTTGCAAATTTCAATAAGGGTCTTAAGGGTAAATATTCATACTTAAAAGACCTAGGCCGGAGTAGGCCTTGCGGTTCTTGGTTATCCAAGTTTAGTCAGTCAATAATTTGGCGTAGAGGCTGCCGGAAAACCGGAACGCGAAATCAGGGTGGACTTTGCCGCAGTTTGCTTGGCTATCGGACACTGCATGCGTCGGGGCACACTTCCGGATCGGGCCCAGTGTCGCAAGGCTCCACTCGCTCGGCGCGCTTACGCAAGCGCCGAGCGAAAACAGTGTCCGTAGCAAACCTCTGGTAGCCCAGTCCACTCCGGTACGGTTTCGCTATCCGGTTCCCCGTCATCCGCGCTGTCTAATTGGGCTTCGCCTTCGCGTTACAACAAATAACATACCACCCTTAATTTAGATAAAGCACGATTAACCAATCTGCTGGTCAATCCATCCTTACAGTAAAACGATGTTGCCACGATGCTATCCCACAAATCCATAATTACAAAAACACGTCTCCCTTGACGATTTTAAGTACGGCGGGGGCTAAGGGGGTGACAGACATGGGTTGAATCGGGCCGAGGAGGAACCGGCGCGAAGTCGCCGGGCCGGCCGCAGGCCCGATGGGTCCCATGGCTGGCAGGACCCCTGCCAACCCGCCGTCGCCTTATTGTTTTCTTGGGATAGCCGTATTTGTTGTATAAATAAGCGACGCGGATTCTATATCTGGAGTTAACCAAGTTAGTATAAACCTTTCGCCTTTAATTCTTCGTCGGTCATGCCGAAATGGTGGGCTATCTCATGCATCACCACGTGCCGCACTTCACCCTCCAGCTCTTTCGGATCCGGGCAGTGCGCCTCAATATTCTTCTGAAAAATAGTTATTTTGTCGGGCATGGCCCCGCTGTAATAAGTCCCCCTATCCAGGAGCGGAACGCCCTCGTACAGCCCAAGCAAGCCGCGGCCGAACCTGCGCTCCTGCGCCCGGTCCGGCGAGCCGGCTACCACCACAACAACATTTTGCATTTTGTTTTTAAAAAACTTCGGCAGGCCCCTCACGGCCTTATCCGCCAGTTTTGAGAATTCTTCAGAGGTCATAAATCTGTTGCCATACGCCATATGCCGTAAGCTATACGCAGAAAGACTGCCATAAGCTTTAGGCCCTAGGCTATAGGCTTTATAAATGTTTCTGCATATGGCCTAAGGCGTATGGCTTATGGCAATAGCGCGGCCATGCCACGCTATTTTGAGATGAAATATATTCCGCAGGAGATTAGGGCCGTGCCTAAGAACTTGCTGGCGGTAAAGGTCTCTCCCAGAAAGAGGTATACCAGAACAAAAGTTACGAATGGATAAGTGGAACTCAAAGGAACGATCCTTGACGCCTCGCCCGAGGACATGGCGCGGAGATAGAAAAACACCCCGGCCATTGTGACTATCACGCTGGAGAGGATGAAGGCAGACGCCAGTTTATGCGAACCTAAAAGAGCATCCCTGGTGGGTATAAATTTCCAAAGCAGGAAAGGGATGAACAAGACCAGCATGAAGAGGGTCCTGAGATAAAAAGCCGAGGCCGGGGCAATGTATTTGAGCGTCATTTTGTCAAAAAAAGCGCCGGCCCCCCAGGACAGAATGGCTAAAATAAGAAATGTTATAGTTGATGAATCCATAAAGGCAGCGTGATAAAGCTCGTGAAGCGGGAAGCGTAAAGCGGAAAGAGTAACACCAATATTACGTTTTCCGATTTACACTTTACTCTTTACGCTTTCCGCTTTACGGCCCCTTCTACGGCGGGGGTAGCGGACCTGGCAGCGCCAGTTCGCTGAATGGTTTCTTAAGATAGGCGTCTATGGCCTCATAGAAGCCCCATTCGTCCTTATAGGTTCGGGCCTCTTTGTAAAGCTCTACAGCCTTCGCCCGGTCGCCCTTAAGGTCTAAAGTGTTTCCGACCCTGACCAGCGCCCAGACGGCCCAGCGCGCGGGGTGGGCTTTAGGGTCTTCCTTGAGCGTGGCGGCGGCTTTCTGAAAATATATCAAAGCCTCGCCGTAATTCTTCTCCACCAGATAGGTAGCCCCTATGGCCGTGAGAATGCGGGGCAGGTAATTCTTCCGGTAAGCCGGCACGCCGGTCTCTATACGCTTTAGATATTCCAGCGCCTCCGTGCGGGTCACCTCGTATTGCTTGTCTTCAAATAACGACACTATCTGCACAAAATGCATCTGGGGATGGAGCGGGTAAAGCTTGCGGAGCTCCGTGGACCACTTGACCGCGGTCTTTGGATCCTTGAACTGGTTACCGGGCTCCGTGAAAACTTCTATTAGCAGAAGTTCCGCGGCCAGAGAATTAAAATAGCCCTTTTCCTTACAAAGCTTAAGGTATTCCACTCCCTGCTCGGCGTCTCCGCTCAGGAAAAGCTTGGCCAGTATTTTTATCACGCCCGGCAAGGTTCCGGCGTAATATTCGTACATCCCCAGGCCCAGATAGGCGTCATATATTTCCGGATCCACCTTCAGGGATTTGCGGGTGTTTGAGATGGCTTTCTTGCCGTCAAAATAGGCTTTTATCCAGCGGTGCTGCATAACGGCCAGCCGCGCCCGCAGGCCGTACATCCCGCCCAGACACATGTACGCGTTGGCGTCGTTGGGATGTTTTTTTATCCAGGCCAGCGCGATCTTTATGGCATCGTCGGTCAGCGCCCCGTATTCCTGCGAGAGCTTAGGGTTTGATTCGTCTTCCAGATATTCCAGCTCCGCCCACTTGGTCATAGCTATACCGAAATGAGGAAAGGGATGATCCGGATATTTCAGCACCGCCAGATCGAAATTTTTTTTAGCCTCGGGCAGGTCCACGGCGTAGATGGAATCTATGCCGCTTTTGGACAATAACCGGAGTTCTTCGGGAAGGGCCTCGGATTTTACCGCGGCAGCCTGCAGATTCGCGGTTAAAAAAGAAAAAATAGCAAAGGCTATAATTTTTTTCATAAAGTTACAGGCAAAAGCTTCACCCTATCTTATCCACGCCCATATATTTTCTGAGAACCTGGGGCACAGTCACGGAGCCGTCCTCCTCCTGATAGTTTTCCAGTATAGCCGCGAAAGTGCGGCCAACCGCTAACCCGGAGCCGTTCAGCGTATGGACGAACTCGGTCTTTTTCCCATCCGTGCGCTTAAATCTGGCGTTCATGCGGCGGGCCTGAAAATCCGTGCAGTTGGAGCACGACGAGATTTCCCTGAACTTATTTTCGCCAGGCATCCAGACTTCAAGGTCGTAGGTGATGGCTGAACCAAACCCGAGATCGCCGGTGCAAAGCTCAAGCACCCTGTAAGGTATCTTGAGCAGCTGAAGGATCTTCTCGGCGTCGGAACGCAATTTTAAAAGGGCCTCCATGGAATCTTCAGGTCTGGTTATCCAGACCAGCTCCACTTTATTAAATTGGTGGTTGCGGATAAGCCCGCGCGTGTCCTTGCCGTAAGAACCGGCCTCCTGGCGGAAACAGGCTGTGCTTGCGGTGAATTTCTGCGGCAGAGACTCTTCCTTCAGAATCTCGCCCCGGCACAGATTGGTGAGCGGGACTTCAGCCGTGGGGATAAGATAAAGCGGCGGCTCGGCGGCTATTTTATAAAGGTCTTCCTCAAACTTCGGGAGCTGCCCGGTTCCGGTCATGCTCTCCGCGTTGACGAGAAAAGGAGGGAATATTTCGATATACCCGTGTTCAAGCGTGTGCGTGTCCAACATCAGCTGTGTTATAGCCCTTTCGAGGCGCGCGCCGAGACCTTTTAGAAGCGCGAAGCGCGAACCGGAAAGCTTGGTAGCCGCGACAAAATCCAGTATCCCCAGACCCTCGCCTACGGCATGGTGATCCAGCGGCTTAAAAGTGAACTCGCGCTTGCCGCTTAAATCTTCATATGCCACTTTATTATCCTGGGGTCCGCCGCCCTGCGGAACTTTCTCGGCCGGCAGGTTGGGGATACCCAAAAGAAGATCGTTCAGTTCGCGCTCAAGCGCGGCTAAGCGCTCTTCCTTGGACTTGATGGCTTCTTTTATGGCATTAGCCTCGGCCATTACCGCGGCGGCTTCGGCCTCTTTTTTGGCTATTTTAAATTCCTGTATTTTTTTGGAAACCTCATTGCGCCCGGAGCGCAGAGCTTCAGTTTCGGTCAGGATGTCGCGGTAGGCCCCATCCGTCTCTATAACTTTTTCCAAAGCCGGAAGGTAACGCCCACCGCGGGCGCCGAGGCCGGCCCTGGCTTTTTCCTGGTTTAAACGTATGAATTTGATGTCAAGCATATGAGATAAATGATCGGAGGATTGGCCGCTAAAGGAACTTCCCGTATTCCGAAAGCTAATCCTCTAGTCTTCCAATCCTCCAATCCTCTATTACGGTTTCTTGATATTTATTACGGCTTCTTTCATTATACTGGCGGGCTCATCCGCCAGCCTGGGGTCCAACATAACCTGAAGTTTAAGCGCGTCCACCCAAAAACCGGTGTTCTTTAGTTTCTTAAGCTGTTCATTGAGCACGAAATGTATAATCTTTGCGTCATATACTCCGCCAGCCCGGATCCGGGACACGCGAAGTTCTTCAACATGGAACGGAACAGCCCAGAAACCTACGTCAGCAGCGTCGGCAACCTTCACAATGTGCAGACTTAAAGCGCACCTGAGCACTAGTCCCTCTACCGGCTTGGCGGAAGAATTCTGGATATTGACTAAGGCGCGGAATTTGTTCAGGTATTTCTGGTACGGCTCAAGTTTCAGGTCCAGTATAGGCTCAAAGGGCAGTTTAGCTTTTCCCTCTACGCGCGAGACCTGCCAGTCTATCTTATTTATCCGGACCTGGGCCTGGAGCGGCGCGCTGAAAAACGGAACGGTCGCGGCAATCAGCAAGATAGCGGCAAATCCGTAATTTCTGGTCATAGGTGTTTATCCTTTTCTTCAGTCGCCAAAAGTTCCTGCGCCAGCTTCTCCGGTATCAGGCCCAAAACCTCGCTACGAGTAACGCTCTCTCCGCATTTCAAATCCAACTTTACCCTTACGATGTAGCAGCTTCGCCTGATATCAACGGCCGTGCTCATGGACTCCAGCAGGCTTTGCGGCTGGCCGCTGAGACACTCAGGCGCGGACGGCATGAATACCCGCTTCAGAGTGTTGGAAAGCGCGCTAATAAAGGAATTAAGGATTATATTGCCCAGCTCGGAAAGGAGCATTTCCCCCGCCTGGGTCAGGACCGGGGACACGGAAAAAGAGTAGCCCAGGAAGCACTTGGAAATGCGGTCTATATCGCGCGGGTCGAACAGTATGACAGCGACGAACGGCAGGTCGCCCTTCACTTCGAAATAAACGGCCGTAGCCTCCGCGTCTTGCGGACCCCGGTGGTTTATGGTTTCCTCCAGGGTTCCGGTGGAAACCTCCGCTCCGGCGATACTCCATACTCCCGCCGAAACTCTTGAAAGTTTTCCCACGCATTTCTGAAGGCTTGCCACCGCTATGCGGCCGAGCATTTCATTCACATTGTCGCTCATAGTTTTAATCACGGAACTATATGGCTTAGGGCTTCCTTAAACTCCTCATATGAAAAAGGTTTACGTATAACGGTCATGACGCCCTTATTGGAAAGCTTGCGGTCCAGCTCAGTCTGCTCTATGGCCGTTACAACAACAACCTTGATCTTCGGGTCCAGCCCGCGCAGCACTTCAAGAATCTCCACGCCAGACCTCCCGGGGAGGATTAAGTCCAGGAAAACCACTTCCGGCTTAAGCGCGGTATAAGCGTTAATGGCGCTTTCCGCGTCCCCGGCTTCGCCCACCACCTCGTGCCCCAGTTTAAGCAGGAGCGACTTTATGGTGTAGCGCATCAGCGCGTTATCCTCAACTATCAAGGCCTTCATAACATCCTCCCCCCTTAACTTAAAAATCCCTAATCCCTTTCCCGTTCAGCAGCAAGAGCAGGCGCATTTAGCCTTGGGAACCCCCGCCGCTTTTTTCCGGAGCATATCCGCCGCGTTGGTTTTTTCCCATTCGAAGCCGGTCCGGCCGAAGTGGCCGTAAGCCGCGGTCTTCCTAAATATAGGAGCGCGGAGCTTAAGATTTTTAATTATGCCTTTAGGCGTAAAATCAAAGCTCGCCTTCACTATGGCTGCAAGCTTCTCGTCGGCCAGGACGCCGGTGCCGTGGGTGTCCACATACAAGCCCACCGGCTCGGCCACGCCTATGGCGTAGGCAACCTGCACGGTACACTCTTTGGCCAGCTTGGCCGCTACGATGTTTTTGGCCACATAGCGCGCCATGTAAGCGGCGGAGCGGTCAACCTTCGTCGGATCCTTGCCGGAGAAGGCGCCGCCGCCGTGCGGGGCCACGCCGCCGTAAGTGTCCACAATTATTTTGCGGCCTGTAACACCGGTATCAGACTGAGGGCCGCCCACCACAAATTTGCCGGTAGGGTTGATGAGAAACTTAGTGTTCTTATCTATCATCTTCCTGTCTATAACCGGCATGATGACCGCGTCTATGATCTCTTTTCTGGATTTCTCGGTGATCTGGCGGCCGGATTTATCCAGGATTTCTTCGGTATGCTGCGAGGAAATCACGATGGTCTCTATGCGCGCGGGTTTCCCGTCGTGATATTCAACTGTAACCTGCGATTTGCCGTCGGGGCCGAGGTAGGGAAGAATGCATTTTTTGCGGACCTCGGCGAGCCTCATGGCCAACTTCTGAGCGAGCATGAGCGGCAGGGGCATAAGCTCGGGCGTCTCGTCGGAGGCGTATCCAACCATAAGGCCCTGGTCGCCGGCGCCGCCGGTGTCCACTCCCTGCGCTATATCCGGTGACTGGCGGCCGATCACATTGATCACCGCGCACGTCTCATAGTTGAAGCCATATTTCGTGTGTGTGTAACCTATATCCTTTATAACCTGGCGCGCCAGCGCGTCAACATCCACGTAGGTTTTGGTGGTGATCTCTCCGCCCACGATAACCATGCCGCGCGTGATAAAAGTCTCACAGGCCACGCGGCCGGCGGGATCTTTTCTCATGATCTCGTCAAGCACCGCATCCGAAATCTGGTCGCACACCTTGTCGGGATGCCCCTCGGTTACCGACTCCGAAGATACAAATCTTTTGCCTGTAAAGTTCATACATTTCCTCCATTTAATTTGGCCGCCTGACAGAGCCGGCCTGATACGACACTTCCACGGCCCGGCGCGCCGCCGGATACCGCCGTTTCCTACCTCTGATTCATGAGCTTGGCCGCGAATTCAAGGAACTTTATCGTGTTTTCCCGGGATTCGGTCTCCGCGTAAGTCCTCAACAAGGGCTCGGTGCCGGAAGGACGCATGAGCAGCCAGCAGTCATCCTCCAGGATGATCTTCAGGCCGTCGATGGTATTAGTGTCCAGCACTTTCCTGCCCAGGATAGTCTTGGGCAGCTTCTTTTTGAGCTTTACTGCGAAAGAGTGTTTGTTAGGGATGGCCTTTTCCAGCTTCAGGTCCCGGCGAATGAAAGCGGATTTACCGTAACGCGCCTCAACATCCTTATAAATATCAGAAATGGTATGCCTGGTTTTGACCGTCATTTCCATAAACATCAGCGCGGTAATGACGCCGTCGCGCTCCGGAATATTGCCTTTCCAGGCGTAGCCGCCGGATTCCTCCGACCCGAACGAAACATCCTCGGAGATCATCTTCTCGGCTATGTATTTAAAACCAACAGGGGTTTCCTCAAACTGCAGATTCGCCGCCTTGGCGATGCGCTTGGTCAGGTAGCCCATGGAGACAGTCTGGGCCACCTTGCCCTTAAAGCCGTTGCGCTTAAGCAGATACTCAAGTAGCATCGGCGCTATCTGGCAGGGGGTCATATAGACGCCCTTATCGCTGACCAGAGCGAACCGATCGGCGTCGCCGTCCAAGGCAATCCCCATGACGGCCTTGTTTTTCTTTACCGCGTTTATAAGTTCGGCCAGATTGTTTTCCACCGGCTCCGGCGTGATGCCGCCGAACAGCGGATCGGCCGCCGCGCGGATTTTGATAATATTCTTCGAGTTAAAGATCTCGTCGGCTATCTCTGCCCCCGCGCCGTACATAAAGTCCACGACCACGGGACCGGATAGTTTTGAAAGTATCTGGGCCACCTGCACCCGGGACTTAAGATAATCCACATAGTCCTTTTTGAAAGACTTCCGTGGCGCGGGAGCGACGGCGTTGCGCATAGGCACCGCTTTTGAAATGTAATTCTCAAGCTCCGCCGTGACAGCGGGCGGGGCAGAACGGCCGTTCTGCTTTATCTTGACGCCGTTATAGAAATATTTATTATGGCTAGCTGTTATCATGACGCCCAGCCCGAATTTGGAAGCGGTGAGCCAGCTTACCGCCTGCGTGGGCAGGGGAGAATCGGAAACCACGCACACAATACCGTTTGCGGTGAGCACATCGGCAACCGCGGCCGCGAAACGGTCTGACATAAAGCGGCGGTCATAGCCGACAATAACATTGGGCTTTTCTGCCACGCGCATATTCTTATAGGCGATATAATCCGCCAGGCCCTGAGCTATCTTGCGCACGGCTTCATAAGTGAAATCGCGTGAAATTACGCCCCGAAACCCGTCCGTGCCGAAAGTTATCTGGTTTGGATGCGAACTCATTAAATGTCCTTTGCGGTAATTAGCAAGATTGTTCAGGCTGAAGGCCGTCAGGCTGTCTGATGACTACAGGCCCCGGATGCCGTGTTGCGCCGCAATATTCATCAAGAAGCGCGCCATGGCGAAACCCTTGATGCTTATCCCTATACTCGCCCGCTTGTATATACTATTAAAAATTGAAGGTTTAGTCCAACTTTTTGCCCGATTTACATCCTGGGCCCGGCAGATCATCGGCGCGATTCGAGGAAACTGGAAAGCGTTTCACTTGAGAGCATCAGCCCCTTAGTCAGCGCCTTGGCCGGCGTCTCAAGAAGCTCAGCGAGAGGAAGGACTTCATCCAGGGCTATGACCCCGCTTATACCGTTCGCCGCGAACCGGCGCCTGTCTTTAAGACCGCAGGAACCGCATACCAGAAGCGTCGGTTTTTTATGGCGCATGGCCAGCCGCGCGACCGCTACCGGCGCCTTGCCGTAGAAACTTTGCTGGTCGAACCGTCCTTCCCCCGTAATAATGAAATCGGACCTTTTTAATGCGGCCTCAAAACCCAACCGTTCAAGCACGAAAGCGGCGCCGCGGACCAGTTCCGCCCCGAAAAAAGCGTGAAGCCCCGCTCCAAGCCCCCCGGCCGCCGCGCCGCCTTTCATATTTCTTACATCAACCCCAAGTTCCCTTTTAATTACGCGGGCGTAATGGATCAGCGCTCTCTCCATGACGGCAACCTCGGCCGGGCCCGCGCCTTTCTGTGGGCCGTAAACAATAGCCGAACCGCGCGGTCCCGTAAGCGGATTATCAACATCCGTTAAAGCAGTGATCTTTATTCCAGTCCGCTCCCGCCTGTTTGATTTTAAAAAAAGAGGCGGAACTATCCTTTCAAGCTTTAGAAGTCCCCTGGCTCCGGGCGGCACAGGAGCGCCTGCCTTGTCCAGAAGCCTGTAACCAAAACCTTCGGCGCAGCCCGCTCCTCCGTCGCTGGAGGCGCTGCCACCTAAACCGACCAGCACCGACCGGGCGCCGGAGCGCGCGGCGGCCCGGATCAGGCGGCCAACGCCAAATGTGGCGGCATCGAGGGGAGTAAGCCTGCTTTTGGACAAATATTTGAGCCCTGAAGCCTGCGCCATCTCTATGACCGCGTTGTCCCCGGCCATAACCCACCTGGCGCGCACAGGTTTAAACACCGGTCCCGGGACAGTAAGCGCCCTGTAACTGCCGTGTCCGTGGAACATGAAAGCTTCCAACAGCCCGTCCCCTCCGTCCGATACAGGAAACAAGTCAATCTCCGCGCCCGGCACAACCGCCCTGACAGCGCGCGCCATCGCCCGCGCCGCCGCCAAAGGCCCTAAAGTCCCCTTAAACGCGTTAGGCGCTATTAAAATCCGCATTTCTAAATGATAGAATAATGAGAGGCCGCGTAGCGAATAGCGGTTAGTAAAAAGTGAACAGCAGACTTGAATGTTTTACTTTTCTCCGCTTTACGAAGTAAGAAAAACATGGAATTTCCAAAACCAGAAATAGTTTATCGCTATAAAACGGGACTTTATGTTAACCTTACAAACTGCTGCCCGACCGCTTGCGTCTTCTGCATAAAGAGCAAATGGAAGATGGCCTACCGGGGTAGCAATCTGGACCTGGGCGGCGCAGAACCGGACGCCAAAACCGTTACATCGCTGATAAAAACGGAATGGACACTGACGCCTTTTGATGAACTCGTTTTCTGCGGTTATGGTGAACCGACCATGCGGCTGGATACGCTGATCGCCATAGCCAAAGCCGTAAAAACCGGCGCTCTGGCTCCTGTACCGGCGGGTTTGCGCGTGCGCCTGAACACCAACGGTCTGGGCGGACTCGTGAACGGGACAGATATCGTCCCCCGGCTTAAAGGTCTGGTGGACGCGGTGCACGTAAGCCTCAATACTCCGGACCCGCTCCAATGGCTGGCCCTGATGCGGCCTAAACCGGAATATGAGCAAAAAGCTTTTAACAGCGTGCTTGAATTCGTGCGCGGCGCCGCCAGGGTCATACCGGAAACGGTTGTGACCGCCATAGACGGCGCCGGCGTGGACATTGTAAAATTTGAAGCCCTGGCCAAAGAACTTGGCGTTAAAACCAGGATACGGGCGAGGCTGGAAATATAAACATGATGGAAAAAAAATCCGTTCTGACGGCTATCGCGCTCGCGGCGCTGATCTTTGTCAGCGTTCCCAGCGTACTATTCCACACAGCGCTTTCAAGATACATCAACTTTATGGGAAACTGGAACGTGGCCGCCGTTCGGCCATCGCGAAACGCCCAGCTTCCGCCGATGCACCCCCGGACTTCGGCGCAGAGAGCGGACAATCCCCAGCCGGAATTGCGCTTCGTAAAATTCACGGTCAAAATAGCTAACGCCAAAACGGTCAGGCTGGCCGGGGATTTCAACAAGTGGAGCGTGGACTCACTCGGGCTTATAAAACGCGACACCAATATCTGGGGAACCATTGTACCCCTGCCACCCGGAACATATCAATATCTTTACAACATAGACGGCCAGCTGATGCTGGACCCGCTCAACCCCGACACGGCCATGCTCGGCGACAAAAAAGTTTCGGTCGTTCTTGTTAAATAGAGTTACGCTTGGACATACCATCCATCCTGAAATAATATGCCCCGGATACTAATATTAAATCTGCTTTTGATTCTGTCCGCGAGCCCGCTGCGCGCCGGCACGGCGCCGCTCTGGATCCCGCGCGAGCATGCGCCGATAGACGACGTGATTGCGCGCCTTGAGGATGACAAAGATCTTAAATTAACCGCTGCCCTCGGCGAGCTTCCCGCCCCGCTGGCGGAAAGAATAAAGGACCTTGAATCCAAAGGACGCCTGGAACTGGCGGCAAGGCCAGCCGGAGATCCCCTTATCCCGCTTTTCTACTATGCCGTTCACGACACGGTGATCTGGCAGAATAAACCCTCCAGCGCCGCTTTTACCGGCGACCCTTTTTTCATCGCTCTCAGAATGAGCGACGCCCGCGACTCTTACGCTAAAAACTTCAAGCGGCCGCCTATAAGTTTCGCCTGCGCGCCGGGCGGAATAACTCCGGAATATATCCCACTGGCTAAAGCGCTGGGGTTTAAGTGGCTGGCGGCCGGACCGCTTGTCTCCACCGCGCCGTTTAGCGTCATAAACGCCGAAGGCGTCACGCTTATCCCCTTTTCCTTTGCCCCGGCCGAGGCAGCGCGGTCCGAAGCCCCGCAATTTTTAATCTTTGACGAAACGCTGGGCCTCTCCGGGGCGGATTCAAGGGCCGCTTTACTCAAGTTCCTTTCGGACGGGACGGCTCAGCCATACCTGACTGTGTCCGAGGCGCTTGCCAGCGCCGTCTCCACCTCTATGCCGGCGGCCCAGGCCGCTCAGCTCACAGTTCCCTGGAGCGGAGATTATACGCCATGGGCCGGATTGCCGACTCAGGCTGGCACGCTGACAGCTTTCGCCAGGACCCGTGCCGAACTCATGGCTTACCTCAACACCAAGCAGGGTGATTATAAAGCCGCCAAAGCCGCTTTCGCGGAATACTTCTCAGTGGAATCCGGGCCAAAGCTGCTTAAACTTGCCGACCCTGACCAGGAAACAGCTAAAGAAACGGAAATAGAAATACAGGGCGCCCTGGTCAACGCTTACCGGCTGATGGAAAAGGCTCCGCCGGGCTGGCTTTTCTCCACTTTATCCGACATGAAAGAGGAAGCGGAAGGCGCCGATAAGATAATCGTAAAAAAAAGTTCCTCCTCTTTCACGCTCAACAACACGATCCGACAACCCCTGCCACCTGACGGAGCGCCGGCTGCCGCTAAAGGAACGGGCCCTTATAAACTCTGGAAGCTGGCGCGGCTGGATGTCTCATGGACGGACAGCGACATATTTTTTTCTTTCGCGCCGCTGGAAGCCGCGGGGCCGGCCGCGAACGCAGCCTTATCCGAAACCCGCTTTGACCTGTACATAGACATCAACAACCGTCCAAGAGCCGGCTCGACCAGGCTCCTGAACGGCCGCGCCGGCAGGATATTCCCCGACAACGCCTGGGAATACGCGTTAGAAGCGTCCCCCAAAACAGCGACGCTCTACACCGCCACAGCCAAGGGCCCGCAGGAAACGGCGGCCCTGAAGACCAACTTTGAAAACGGAGCTTTCATCGTGCGCGTGCCAAGGACAGCGCTCCGTGGCAATCCGATGCTGTGGAGCTACTGCGCGTTTATGCTGCACACGCCCGACAATAAAACTTTCTCAATATCGGACTTCCTGGCGGAAGACTTCTCCAACGGTTATTATTACGCCGTCCGGCCCGGAAAAAAATAGAAGCGGCGATCCTGCAGACAGGGCGGCATATCCGCGAATTTGAATCTCGTAACCATTAAGGAATATTCAAATGCAAAGAGATAAGATAATAGAATTTATAAACAACTATCTGGACTCCGGGAACATAAAGGACGCGTCCCAGAACGGGCTGCAGGTGGAAGGGAAGGCTGAAGTGAAAAAAATCGCGTTCGGCGTTTCCGCTTCGCTTGAGTTTTTAAAACGCGCGGCCGCGTCCGGCGCCGACATGGCGATCGTGCATCACGGCCTGCTCTGGGGCCGCTCGGAGCCTGTGAGGGGCCCTTTCAAGAAAAAATTGGAAACCCTGCTGGATAGCGGCATGACGCTGGCCGCCTGGCATCTGCCGCTGGATAAACACCGGACCGCGGGCAACAACGCCCGGATCCTTAATTTTTTAGAGGCCGTAAATCCGCGGCCTTTCGGGACTTATGACGGAGAAACCATCGGTTTCAAAGGCTCGTTCCGCCGGCCCAAAACCGTAGCGGAGGTGATAAAAATTCTCCAGAACGAGCTTTCAGCAGATATACTCTCTTTCAATTTCGGGACAAAGAAGATAAAAACGGTCGGCGTCATCAGCGGCGGCGGGCAGCGGATGTTCGACCAGGCCATAGCGGCCGGACTGGATCTTTATATCACCGGAGAGGTTTCCGAATTCGTGCAGGAAACGGCGCGGGAGCACGGCGCCAATTTTATCTCGGCCGGCCATTACAACACCGAAAAGCCCGGCGTCCGGGCGCTCGAAAAACTTGCGCGCTCTAAATTCAATGTAAAGACGGAATTCATAGACATCCCGAACCCGGTATAGAATCAATGAAAAATAAATTATTTTTCTGCTTTCATATTTTTTGCGCCGCAACGCTGGTCGGGTGTTCCCGATCGGAAATCAGGACGGTTAAAATTGCCGATGAAGTCTATAAAGAAGTGTCGCAGCGGGGCTTTGGGACAAGAAAGGCAGGCTTTTTGCCCGGAAATTTACAGGGAGAATATTTTTCGGAAAAGCGGCTTAAGAAGTATTCTCTTAAAACGCTTAATCTACTGTACAATGTCTCCGAAAGTCTTACTTTTTACTTCCCTGAAAACCAGAACTATATCGAATGGGAACAAAACACTTTTAATGAAAAGGCGCGGCGAAACGACTTCACCGATCACAACATTTCGGATATGCACTGGGCTTACATCAACACAAGAATGTTTGACAGGGCTGCGGAGATTCGTGAGCGGTTCCCCGCAGCGAATTACCCCGCTGTCCCCGAAGTGATAGCCATCGATACGGAAACCGCGACGGCCAGGTGGCCCGTTTATGATGTTTTTGAAGAGGGGAAAAAAATCGAACTTAAAGAGCTCCATCTTGAAGCCGGGCCAAAAGTAATTGTTTCAATATCTGCGGGTTGCCCCATAGCCGAGCGCGCGATGAAAGCAATTTTGGCCGACCCCGAATTGGCCCCCGTATTTAAGAAGAATGGAGTATTATTAACGGTTAAGTTCGATGTTATGGGAGTTTTAAGATGGCGCGAGCAGTTTAATTTTCGCAATATATATATCGCCTATAAGGCAAGCAGGCTCCCGGAATTTAATTTCACCATTTCCCCATACTTTTACTTCATGAGAAACGGGAAAGTATTGTCATCTATCGACGGCTGGGGGGAAAAGTGGCGCCAGGAGATATTAAATGGTTTTGAGGCTATTTCAATTTCAACATCCTCGTGGTAGTTCCTTAATCCTCAACTTTTATACTCTATTCTGGGAAGCAGCAGAACTGCGAAGGAAAGCGCCAGAACCGCCGAGGCGTTGAGCGCTATCGAGAACCCGATGGAGAATTTTTCCGCCAGCGCGCCGTTAAGCATAAAGGTCAAAGGCAGGACTGCGTAGGCCAGCGTGGTTAGCACCGCGAAGAAGCGCCCCTTCATTTTTTCTGGCACAGTAGACTGGAACAGCGTCAGCGCGACCGCGTTGCCCGCCCCCAGCGCCGCTCCGGCGGCGAAAAGCAGCGCGCAGATAAGAGTTTTATTAACGGTGAAATAAAGTCCTCCGAAAGAAAACCCCACCATCAGCAGCGAAGCGAAGAACCACCCGTAAATATTTCCATACTCCTTTTTAAAACTCAGACCGACAGCCAGGGCGGCCGAACCCAGAGCGAAAAAAGTCTCGAACACCGCAAGCCAGGTTACCGACTCGTTAAGCGTGAATCTGACTATCATAGGTATCAGAATAAGGATCGGCCCCACAAAAAAATTAAAAGCGGCAAAGGCAAGTATAAGCGCCCTGACCGGCTTATTGCCGAAGATATACGCCAGCCCCCCGCGGAATTCATCCGCGAAGGTCGCTCCGCCGCGCGGCTCAGGCGTCAGCGGAGTTTTAACCATCCACACCGCCCCGAAAGAAACCAGATAAGAAGCGGCGTTAAAAAAGAAAGCCCCGGCCACGCCGGCCGCGGCCATCAGGATGCTGCCCAAAGCCGAACCCACGACGTTTGACAGCTGCATCACAGAGGAATCCGCCGCCACCGCAGCCGGCAGCTTCTCAGGAGAGGTGAGGCGCGCGATAGACGCGGCCACCGCGGACTCAAAAAGCGGCCCGAAAGCCGAAATTAAAAAACAAAGAGCGTAAAGCCAGCCGAGCGTAAGCCGGTCCGCCCATAAAAATCCGGCCAGGACCAGCATCAGCGCCGCGCGCGCGGCGTCGGCCGCCAGCATAACGCGCCGCTTGTCGGAACGATCAGCCAGCGTTCCCAGGAAGGGTCCGAAAATAATGACAGGAATGACATTAACCGCCATTATAAGACCAAGTTGGAATCTGGAATCTTCACCCGCTTTCGTCAGAACCCACCAGGCTATAGCTATTGAAAAAAACTTATCCCCCACGGCCGAAACGACGCGGCCGGCGAACAGCCGCCTGAAATCGGCGAAGAGGGCCAGCGGATGTTTTTTCAGCTCGGTGATCAGGGCCGGCATTTTGCGGTATTCTCCCTGCAGAGCTTCTTTATGGCGTTCTGATACTTCAGAACCTCCGCGGTTACGCTGCTCTGCTCGTGGTAAACAGTATTGCTTTTAAGATAGCGCCTTATCTCCGTATCCAGCTCGGAAAGGCGGATCTCACCTTCAAGTACCGGCAGGACGATATTCACTGAATCAGCGGGCCTGAAATACCTGTATTCCATACCCGAGAGCCAGACCGGGTCCACCGCCTGCCTGCGCACCAGAACGGCCGCGCGGTAATCCCAGTAGATTACGGCCCACTCTTTTTTAGGGAGGTAAAAAAGATAAGCCGGACGCCAGAAGATGACCTCGCGACCGCCGGGCAGTTTGCGTTTGACCGTGATCTTATTATTATCGAGAGTGATTACCGCGAGGTCAAATTTATATTTTTCAATAAACTTTCCCCACAATTCGGGAGAAGATCCCACGCTAACAGCCTCCTCAAGCTTCTCGTGAAAAAGATACCGTCCGTCTATAAAAACCTTATAGTCAGGATAGAGTTTATAGCCCAGAAATCCCCCCCAGCCCCAATAATTGAAGAGCCGCAGGCCCGAAAGCCGGACTTTATTGGCTTTAAGAAAATCGGAAACCCCTTCTGAATATGATTCAAACATCGTGGAGCCGCCGGTGTACCGGGGCCAGATCAGGGCGTTGTAGTAAAGAATTACCGCAACCATAGCCAAGGACTGAAACGCGCGCAGCGAATATTTACGCATGCCTTCCACCGCGTCCGGACTGAGCATCGCCACGGAATACGGCAGCGCGGTCATCATAAAGAACGGGATATGCCTGGAATGATTAGACGAGGCGTAGGCGAAGAAGATAAGCGCCCCGAAGTGCTCGTAAACTATCTCCCTGGTCCTGATGAAACGCCACAGGAAAAGCCCAAATACTCCCGCGAGGGTTATGATATAGGGCGCCTGGTAAAGATTGGTCAGGTCAAAAGTATTCCACTCTTGTATATAATCCTGCAGCAGTCCGATATATTTCTGATGGTTGAGGATGACGCCGTATATCCTCCAGCCGTAAGGGTTAACCAGGGTGGCGGCCAGGCCTATGATGGCGTATTTCAGATACGCGCTATACCGCCCCGGCAGGAGGCCGGCGCCCCGGCCTTGTATAAAGGGCAGGGCCGCGCTTGCAAACCCTCCCAGGAAGTAAATAGCCAGCAGCACCAGCCCGTATAGATAGCCGGCGTGCAGGTTGGTCCAGACGGAGAAGAAAAGAGCGGTCAGGGCCCCGTCGCGAAAATTAAACCGGGGCGCGCCACACACCCGCTCGCGCTCCAGCCTGTAAAGCAGTAAAGCGAAAAAGAGCAGCGAGAAGTTCTCCGGCCGCAGATCGCTGTTGGTTATTATACCAGCGGCGAAGAGCGGCATATAAAGCCAGGCCCCTCTGTTCCGGCCGCCTAAGGCGGCGGTGCGCCAGGAGATAACCGCAGTCGCGGCCAGCAGCGCGCCTTTAAACAGCACCAACAACCTGAACCCGCCAAGTTTGTACAGAGCGTACAGTATAAGCTGGCTCAGCCATTCAAAATCCACCCACTCCCTGCCCGGCATAGTCCAGGCCAGAAAATCGGTACGCGGCACGCTCAAATGTTCAGTAATATAGCGGGCGGCTGAAAAGTGCCAGAAGATGTCAGGATTGATGACAGGTAAAAAAAAAGCCGATAAAGCCAGGGCAAACCCCGCGAACCACCCCATCTTCCGCAGTCGTTCTTTATCGATATTCACGGCCTAGATTCTATAAAACATCAGGCGTGTTCACAATCTTTAGTAATATTTGATAATAATTAATATAATCCATAGTATAAGGGGAAACATGGCCGTCCGTTGAGCGCAGCTCCAGATACGGCACCTGCACACGCAATGGCTTCATATTATAAACGCCTTAAAACAGATCTGGCCGCGGCCTCCGCCGACGGACTCATCACTCCGCAGCAATCGGACGCTCTTTACGAAAATATCTATTCCAAACGCCTGTTCGCCTCTTTCAAAGCCGCCCACTGGATAGGCCTCATGGCCGGGCTCATGATATCCACCGGCATCTCGCTGGTAGTGGCCTCCAACTGGGACAAGATCGGCGCGGCCGCCAAGATGCTGGCCTACCTGGCGGTTTTCGCCGCCGTAGCGGAAGCCGCCATCCGCTGCGAGGATAAGCCTGCCGTTTCTATGCCCGCCGGAGTCCTGTGGTTCTTCATGCCTGTGATAGGCATAGGCCTTTACGCCCAGATCTTCAACCTCAGCGGAGACCCCGTAAAGCCCTACCTGGTCTGGCTGGCCCTGGTCCTGCCGCTTGCCATTTTCTCGCCCCGCAGGATCTATGCCGTACTGGCTTCTATCCTTTCCTTCGTTATCCTGTATTACGGCAGCTTCAACTCTGTTAACATGATCTCCCTGGTAGGATCCTACGCGCGCGGCTCAGCCGAAGCCCCGCTTCTACACTGGTGCTGGCCGCCTTTGCTCCTCGGCACCGCGTTCGCCATGTATTTTTACAAGATCAAAACTGGAGGGCTGGCCCGCCTCACCGGCCTGGCGCTTGCCTGGCTGTTCTTCGCTTTCATAAGCCCCACGACCCTCCAGCTCAAGAGCCTGGTTTTCGTAATGCTGGCCCTCATCTCCTTGACCGTGATCTGGCTGACTTTAAGCCAGGATGACGAGGGCGGCTCCAGGCTCCCGGCCCTGGCCTGGATCGCGGCAGTCTACGCCATGACTTTTTTCTGGCACTACTCGTCGCACGAAGTCGCCTATCACAACGACGCCGCGGCGGGGGTGGCGGGAGTCTGGCTGGTCTTCGCCGCGGCCGTGACGCTTACTGTGGGCCTGCCTTTCAAGATCTTCGGCGGGGAAACCTGGCGTGAAACCGCCGCTAAAACGGGACTGGTGGCCTCTATGGTCATGGTCTTCCTCCTCTTTGACGCCAGCGAATCCAGCGCTAAAATAATAGCGGTGGGCGCCAACCTGCTGCTCCTGCTAACCGGCCTGGCCCTGATCACGGACGGCTCAGGCGGCTCGAATGAAAAGCGGATAAACTCCGGCGTGGCGCTGATCTTCCTTATAATAGTCACGAGGTTCGTGGATATTTTCGGCAACCTGCTGAGGAGCGGCGTGGCCTTCATAACGGCGGGGCTCGCGTTCGCCGGCCTGGCCTATATCATGAATAAGGGCAGGAAAGCCCTGATAGACGCGGCGGTGAAAAAATGACGAGCAAACTCCGCGCGGCGCTTATAATACAACTTGCGTTCTTCACGATCTGGGGCGGCTATCTGCTCACCATGGACAAGACCGCCGGCCCCGATGAAATATATCTTGAGACCGAACCCGTGGACCCACGCGACCTCCTTAGCGGCACCTATGTGGCCCTGAATTACGCCATAGGGGACCCTCAGACCGGCGACTGCCGGGACTTATTGAAAATTCAGGGCTGGGAAACCCTCTACGTCAACCTGCGGAAAAGCACCCGGACCGTAACTGCGCAGGGCAAAGTCCTGCCGATCTACGAGGCCGCTAACTGCGCGCCCCGCCCGCCGTCCTCCCCGGACAGCCTATGGGCCCGCGGCAGAGTCCAGGCGGACTCCTGGCGCGGCCCGCGCATATATTACGGCATCGAGAAATTCTTCCTGAACGAGAACGACCCGCTCAAGGACGCGCGCAGCGGCTCGGTAACGGCAAAGGTCAAGCTCGACAGGGCGAACAACCTGCACATCGAAGCTTTGCTCAAAAAAGACGAAAATTAAATCACCGGAAGGACCATATGGAAAGAACTCTGAAAATGACCAGCGTGAACGCGAACTGGGACGATTTCTATAAAAAGAATGTGTCCGAGAAGATCCCTTTCTTCAGCCGGGACGGCCGGCTTTATGATTGTCTTTTCGCCCAGCAGTTTGACCGGAAACTTCTGACCAGCCTTTTCAAAACCGCCGACACGCTAAGGGATATAACGCAAAAAAAAGAAGGCATGGATCACGCCGGCAGCCTTCTCTCGCACACGCGCGCCATGCTTTATTTCGTCCAGCCGTCCACCAGAACTTTCCTCTCGTTCCTGAACGCCTGCCACATACTCGGCGTAAAAACTTCCGAGATACGGGACACCTCCACCTCCTCAGAGGTTAAAGGCGAAAGTCCGGAAGACACCGTGCGCACCTTCTCCAGTTACGTGGACATGATAATAATGCGCCATCCCACCCCCGGCTTCGTAGAAAAAACCGCGTGGCTGATGAACCTCACCAACCGGCCCGTCCCCATAATAAACGGCGGCTCAGGCAAGGACCAGCATCCCACCCAGGCCCTTCTGGACTCTTACACGCTTTACCGCAGCTTCAACGGAGACATGGATAACAAGAAGATAGTAATGGTCGGAGATCTGAAGCGCGGCAGGACCGTGCGTTCGCTCACTTATCTGATGAAGAACTATAAGAATATCTCGCTGGCTTTTGTTTCCCCCGAGGAGTTCCGCATGGAGCCTGATATCCTGGAGTTTCTGAAGCGCCACCATATTCCTTTTACGGAAACCGGGGACTTCAGATCTGTCATGGGCGAAGCCGACGCCATCTACATGACCCGCATTCAGGACGAGCACGACCACTCCGGCGAATCCAAAGCCGTGGACTACTCACCTTTTTATTTCAGGTCCGAGCACCTGAAGCTTATCAAAAAGACCTGCGTCATAATGCATCCCCTGCCCAGAAGAAACGAGATAGAGATATCGGTGGACGCGGATCCGCGGGCCGTTTTCTGGCGGCAGGAGCGCAACGGCATGTGGGCCAGGGCCGCGCTCATAGCCCACATCTTCGGCGCGGACCAAAAGATAACCCGCTAGCCTGAAAGCTGCAGTTACAGCTTTCCGCGATAAATATTTTTACCCTCACCCTGAAAACAAAAACCGCCGGGCGTACGATCCCGGCGGCGCGTCTCTTCTGAAATATATAAACTTTACCAGCTTATCCGCAGCTGCAATCCTGCGATGACCCCGTTTTATTCCAGGGCATGAGCGCGAGCAGCTTCGCCAACCCGCAGAAACCGGTTATCCCCGCGAATATTAGCCCGGCCCCGATAAAAGCGGCCACCCAGGCCAGCCGCTGGTCCACGCTGAAACCAAGCAGCACGGACGCCAGCACCCCAAAACCCGCGGCTACCTGCACCTGCCGCATGATAGGCAGGCGCGCGCTCCTACTAGTCACCAGCGGCCGCCCCTGCCTGGCCCACTCCAGTATTCCGCCGGCATAAACCTCAGCTGAGAGCTGGGCGCCGAAGCCCAGTTGCGAAATCTGTTCAAGGGCGAGCTTCGCTCTGCTCCCGCTCCGGCACATAATAATTATTTTCCTGCCCAGCATTGACTGCAGGACACCAGGGGCAGTATGGCCGAATTGAGAGAGCGGCACCCAGATAGACCCCGGGATATGCTCGGCCGCGAATTCGTCCTGCTCTCTGACGTCCAATATAATCTGCTCCATTTATGCCTCCGGGGTAAAGTATTTAAGACAAAGCGGCCGCGCCCGCTATTTCATTATCTCTATGCGGCCTATAGACGGCTGTGGGACCATGGCTTTTGAAATGGAACTGACTCCCTCCCCCACGTAAAGCGCTGCCACCAACACGACGCCCGCGAGCAGTATTCCCACCGCCAGGTTTCCCTTCTGGAGTTCTTTGCCGGCATGCAGGCTTTTATCCAACCTGCCGAAAAGCCTCAGCGTGACCGAAATAGTGATCACGGCAAGCAGCATTGAAATGCCAAGATGGCCGAGACAGAGCAGCGTCAGTTTCCCCAATCCGAACTGGCTCTCGCCGGGAGCGGAAATATAGAGACGAAACATACTGACCACGGCGCCCATACCCTTCTGAACTATCATGGAGGCTGATAAAAGTATCGCCGCCATCAGCGCGCCTACCGCGGTGTTGCCTTTTTTTATTTCTGCCTCCATGTCAAAGTCCGGATTTGCCCTTATAAACACCTTGTAAGTCAGGGCTATTATCAACCCGGACATCGCCACCGCGAGCGCGAATTCAAACAGGCTGACTATCACTCTTGTGTTAAACATGCTTCCTCCATTTGCGCGGCCGGCGCGAAAGGCCGCCGGATTCGCGTCAGTCGCTTTTAAAAAAATGGCTCAATTTTATATCCCTCCGCCCCTTGCAACAGCGCGGAGGTGTTTCTTCCCACTGTGCCCGGCTCAAGCCACGCGGGACCCGCCGGCTCTATCAGCACATATTCAAGTCCGTCATATCTTACAAACAAGTCGCCTTTGGCCGGGATTCTTCTTATTGCCATAAGGTAGTGGCCCGGCACGGAAACCCCAACCAGGCGCATCCCGCTCCAGCTCCCGAGAATTGAAGCCGCCAGCGCTGTTTTGGTGTCGCAGTCCCCCCAGCCGCTGAGCAGCGCTCTGCCCGGGGGCAATAAGCCGCCGGTGTGAAGGCCGCCCTCCATCATCGCCGGTATTTTATAGAGCAGGGCCGTCTGCGCCATTGAGAGAACCGCCCCAACCGTCTCCTCGGGTCCATACCCCCTGGCCTCTGATATCTTCTGAAAAGCCAGGGCCATGGGTTTTAAAAACGGAATGTTGCGCTTTACAATGGCCGGGATGTCGCAGACAATAATATTGCCGGGCAGAAGCGCAAATCCGCGGGAATTAAAAAATTCATTTAATCGGACTTTATATTCCCATTCCACCGCCTTCAACGCCTCTTTACCCGCTGCCTCCCCGCCCTTTTTTACGGCTTTGTCCCATTCCTTACGGCGGGCGCTCTCCCGCCATTGGTTCAGGTTTGACAGTTTATCGTCGGAGTAACCGTAGCCGGACAGATACTCACGGTATTCCTCCTCGGCCATGGAAAAAGAGATATTAAGTTTGTCTTTGTTAAAATTGAGAAAACGATATGTAGCCTCCAGCTTACCGCTCGCGCGTCGTATCCTCTGCGCCGTTCCCTTTTCTTCTCTGTTCTGTACAGAGCTTTCTTCTTCCGCCGCCTCTGATCCGTCAACCTCTCCCGCTTCCTCTTCATCTGCGGACTGAAAGCGGGGCAGATCCGGCCCCGCAGGATAAACAACAAACTCTCTTTCCCATTGTAAAGACAGCAGGAGCGTCACCGCGAAAACCACGGGCAGCAGGAGAACCGGCACGGCAAAAACGCGGAAGGCTTTCATAAGGCTTTCATACGGATCTTAATTATATCAATTCAAAGAATACAGCGCGGTCTCCACGGCTTTTATTGCGTCCGCGGCGGAGCTGGTTATCCCCCCGCTATACCCCGACCCTTCTCCGATCGGGTAGAGGTTTCGTATATTTAAAGATTCAAAATTTTTCCTCCGCCTCAGTCTTACGGGCGAGGAGGTTCTTGTTTCCGGCCCCATCAGTATCGCGTCATCACCCGCGAATAAGGGGCATTCTGTTTCCCACTGACTAAAAGCGGCGCGGAGCGTTTCGCCGATGAAGTCCGGAAAGATAGCGCTGATGTCAGCGCTCTGCGTCCCCATTTTGCAGGAATTATTATTTAGCGCGGCCGAAATTGTTCCTTTTAAGAAATCCCTAAGGTTCTGCGCCGGCGCTTTCCAGTTTCCCCCGCCCGCCGCGAAGGCTTTACGCTCAATATCCTTCTGGAATTCAATACCAGCCAGCGGATGCGCCGATCCATAATCCGCCACGCGACAGGTTACAGCGATGGCGGAGTTTGAGAATGCCGAGTCTCTTGCCGAGTAACTCATGCCGTTCAGCGCAAGCCCGCCTTCCTCGGAGGACGCGTTCACGACCTCGCCGCCGGGGCACATGCAGAAGGTGTACGCGCCCCGGCCTGTTTTACGGTTCGTGCAGTTAAAAGAATAGGTGGCGGCCCCTATGCCGGGAAAGTCCCTATATTTGTCGCCGTATCTGATAAGGTTAATAGTCGCGGCCGGGTGCTCAACTCTCACTCCGACCGAGATGGGCTTAGCCTCAAGGCTGACGCTTTTTTTATGCAGCAGCTCAAAGGTGTCGCGCGCAGAATGGCCGATAGCCAGGTACACGCCCGAACAAAGGTAGCGCGCAGAATCATTTATTACAACGCCCTCAGCTTTACCCTCAAAGATGATGATGTCCGTCATTTTTGCGCCGTATTGTATCTCGCCGCCCCGCTCAAGAATGTGGTTCCTGATATTGGCCACTATCCTGCGCAGGACCTCGGTCCCCAGATGGGGCTTGGCGATATACCCTATTTCCGCCGGCGCGCCAAATTTAATAAAAGTGTCCAAAACCTTGCTGACGTAAATAGAATTATTACGCCTTGAAAACAGCTTTCCGTCGGAATAAGCGCCGGCGCCGCCTTCTCCAAACTGGATGTTTGACTCGGGACACAGCGTCCGGTCGCTTATAAATCTCTGCACGTCAATGTGGCGATCTTCCAGCCTTTTGCCCCTTTCAAAAATCAGCGGCTTAAGCCCGTACTCGATAAGCTCCAGCGCGGCGAACATCCCGGCTGGGCCGAAACCGATTATAACGGGCCTCTGACCGGCCGGCGCCACCTTATGAAGCGAGGCCGGCTTTTCGGAGTATAGCTGAAAATTTTCTTTATTCTTATAGCCGGAAGGAACGCTGACGACCAGCGAAACTTTATAGTAGAACTGCCGTCTGTCGCCGGTCTCCAATGATTTTGAAAGAATCCTGCCGGCGCTTAACCCCGTTTCCTGGATATTCAACTTGCGCGCGGCGGCTTTCAAATATTCATCAGCCCCGTCTTTCTCAACGGGAATGAGCAACCCAGCCACGATCAGTTCCATAGGCATGATAAATAATACGATATCCGGCCCTGTTTTTTATCCCCGGCGAGATAAATAGTTTAATTTGCATTTCCCAAATCCTCCGCTAAGTAAATGTAAAATCAAGACAGATGCAATATCGGAGCGGGCGCCGGGGGATCTGGGTTAGCGAAACCGTACCGGAGTGGACTGGGCTACCAGAGGTTTGCTACGGACACTACTTTCGTTCGGCGCTTGCATAAGCGCGCCGAGCGGGTGGAGCCCTGCGACACTGGGTCCGATCCGGAAGTGCGGCCACGGTGTGGCCGACACTGGTTTCGCGTTCCAGGCCCCCGACAGCCCCGCAAACCTGAAGATTACAACTGAAAGTGAAGCCCATTTCACCCATTAGGTGAAATCTGGTTTCCTATATGGCCGCATACTTAACGGAGGATTAGGGTTTCCCAAAGTTGCAAAAATACTCCGGGGCCGCTATAATAGGCTACCTGCTTAAATATGAAAATGGATATGGGAAACTATCACGCGAACCACGACAGCGCGGACATACTCGTCATCGGGGGCGGGCCAGCCGGGATTATGGCGGCGGGCCGCGCGGGGGAGTCGGGCGCCAAAACCACGCTTATTGAAAAAAATCCGGGCCTTGGAGTGAAGCTGCTGCTTACCGGCGGCGGCCGGTGCAACCTGACCAACAGCGCGGACTTAAAAGAATTTATCGCGGCTTTCGGCAAAAATGGGAACTTCCTGCACAGGGCCCTGAGCGTATTCTCAAACGAAGACCTGATAGCCTTTTTCAATTCGCGCGGAGTGCCGACCCGCGCGGATCCGGATGGAAAGATCTTCCCCTCAGATGACAAAGCGCGCAGCGTTTTGGCCGCGCTGATCGGCTACCTGAAAGACAGCAAAGTCAGTATCGCCTGCGGTTCGCAGGCCGCAGGCATTTTGATTCGCAACGGCTCACAAATAGAGGGCGTAAAACTCCCGGGCGGCGGAGTTATCCGCGGCAAAAAAATAATTATCGCCGCCGGCGGGATGTCCTATCCTAAAACCGGTTCCACGGGGGACGGTTACTCCCTGGCAAAGCAATGCGGGCACACCATCGTCCCGCTAAGGCCGGGGCTTACCGCCCTTGAATCCGATGATTCGTTTATAAAAGATCTGCAGGGGCTGACGCTTAAAGGCGTAGCGCTTTCGGTTTTAATCAACGGCAGGACGGCGGCAACGGAAAAAGGCGAATTATTATTCACGCATTTTGGCGTTTCCGGCCCCAAACTCCTTATCATGAGCGGGGTCGCGGTGGACGCCCTGCTTGAGCGCGGAAACAGGGTGGAGCTATCCGTGAATCTGGCGCCGGAGCGGACGCCCGCCGAATTAGCCGCTGCTACCCAGAAGTATTTTGCCGATAACGGCGCCAAAATGTTTTCAACTTATCTCAAAGCGGCTTTACCGGACTCTCTTGCCTCAGTGTTTGAGCGGCTGAGCGGTATTGCCCGCGGCAGGCAGTGCGCCTCAATAACCGGCGCCGAGCGCAAAAAAATAGCGGAGCTGTTCGGAGATTTCCGGATCCACATAACCAGGCCGCGCCCCATACAGGAAGCGACTGTCACGCGCGGGGGCGTAAATCTGGCTGAAATACACCCCAGGACTATGGAGTCGCGCATAGTGCGCGGGCTTTATTTTTGCGGAGAGGTGCTGGATCTTGACGGGATTACCGGCGGCTATAATTTGCAGGAGGCTTTTTCCACCGGCTGCCTGGCCGGTCAGTCGGCAGCCGCCGCGCTGGACATTACACTGTAAGGTCTTTTTTGGAATCGGCCGGCATTCCGCTCTTTTGGCAGGCGGCTAAAATTTCCTTATCCCTGAGTGAAAGCTCCGGCCGTAGAGGGCCATATCATAACAGCCTCCTTATTTTCTAAAATACAGAGGTGATAGTTTTCAACATGATTCCGCGAGGATGAAAATAATGGATAAGAAAAAAGTTCTGCTGATAATACGCGACGGGTGGGGCATAGCCAAACCAGATAAATTCAACGCCGTCTATAACGCCAAAAAGCCCAACATAGACCGCTACCTCAAAGAATACCCGAATACTGTCCTTGAACCGGCGGGTGAGGCCGTCGGTCTCCCTAAAGGCTATCAGGGCTCCTCTGAAGTCGGCCATCTCAATATGGGCGCCGGCAGAATAGTCATACAGGAGCTAAAACGCATCATGGATATGATAGAGGACGGAACTTTTTTCAATTCCCCGGCCCTCAAGAACGCCATAGATAACGCCGTAAACAAAAAGTCCACTCTCCATATCATGGGCCTGGTCCAAGATGAAGGAGTCCACGCCCATCAGGACCATATGTACGCCATTATGCGCCATGCCGCCAAGGCCGGCGTAAAAAGCATTCGCATCCACTTCTTCGCCGATGGACGCGACACGCCGCCCCGCAGCGCGCTCAGCTTTTTAAAGATGCTTGAGGAGGTTATCAAAGAAGTGCCAGTAGCGAGGATCGCCACCGTAATGGGCCGCTACTACGCCATGGACCGCGGTGAAAAGTGGGCTCTGACTGACCAGGCCTATAACGCCATAACCGGGGCCGAAGGCACCCCCGTTGACAGCGCTCTGGAGGCCATTGAGACCGCCTACAGCGAACTTAAAAACCCAAACGGCGAGCCGATCGTAGACGAGTACATACCACCTGCGATAATCGGGGATTATAAAGGCGTGAGAGAAGGCGACTCAGTCATACACACCAACTTCCGCCAGGACCGCGCGATACAGCTCACCAAGGCTTTTGTGGAGCCCCATTACTCCGGCTCGCGCTGGAAAAAACTCAATATCGTCTATTGCGGCCTTACGCGCTATTATGACGCCTTCAGATTCAGCGCTCTGCCACCCATGGATGAGGGCGGCAGCATGAACAACCTTTTGGGCCAGGTAATAGCCGAGCACGGCTTAAAGCAGCTCCGTATCGCCGAGACGCAGAAGTTTAAGCATGTCACTTCTTTTTTCAACGGCAAACGCATAGAGCCTTATAAAGGCGAGGATCAGGTGGAGATAGCGGGCACCTTTGACCCGTCCAGCTACGGCGAGCATCCTGAAATGAACGCCCCGGAGGTGGCCGCAAGGGTGGCGAAAGAAATCGACGCTCAGAATTACGATTTTATACTGGTCAACTTCGCCAACGGCGACATGGTGGGGCACACCGGCAACTTCACAGCCGCCGTAAAGGCCATAGAGATAGTTGACGCGAGCGTCGGCGCGCTTACGGAAGAGGCGTTGAAGAAAGGCTACACTGCCCTCATCACCTCCGACCACGGCAACGCCGAAGAAATGTGGGATTACAAGATAAATATGGCTAAAACCGCGCACACCACCGATCCCGTAGAGTTTATATATGTCGCGAAGGGCGCCGCCGGCCTGAAACTGCGGCCTCACGGCATACTCTCAGATGTGGCCCCCACGGTGCTGGAAATCCTGGGCCTGCCGCAGCCTGCGGATATGACCTCCCAGTCTCTTATTGCGAAGCAATAAGAGACGCCATAAGCTTTAGGCTTTAGGCTTTTTAAGGAGATCTTTGCAACTTATGGCCTATGGCTTAAGGCCTATGGCATCATTTAACCTTTATGTTCTACAAACTAAAAGTCCACCCTGACGCGAAAGAAAATAAAATAAATAAAAAAGGGCCGGACTCTTTTGAGATATGGATCAAGGCTCCGGCCGAACGCGGCAGAGCCAACGCCGCCGCCCTGGGGTTGCTGGCCGCCGAGATCCATACCGACCGCAAGCGGATACTGCTGGTCAAAGGAGCCCGCAGCCCCGCCAAAATAGTTAGGATTATATAACGCTATGGCGAAATAGGGAAGAGGTCTGTCTCAACGCTGACCTATTCTTTGATTTCGCAACGTCCCCGCTTCGCTGTGCGCGTAGTATTGTATAATTAGACTTATGTTAAGCCGAACAACCGCGAGAAAAGGTTTAATAGCGGTCCTGCTCGTATTCGGGGCCACCATGGCCGTCTTAATGCTACGACAGTCCAGCCTGGCCCCGGCCAGACCTTCTCCGGACTTCCGCGCTTTTGGCCCGAAGGACGCCCCTATACAGATTTACGAATACACCGACTTCGCCTGCCCCGCCTGCAGATCGGCGGAGGCCCATCTGAAGAAAAGCCTGCAGCTTTATAAAGGCGCGGTGCGGGTCAACTTTAAACATTATCCTCTTTCCGCCATCCACCCCTGGTCCTTCCTGGCGGCGTCATACGCCGACTGCGCCGGCACGCAAGGCAAATTCACGGAATATGCCGGACTGCTTTTTGAGAATCAGGAGAAGTGGGCTCAGGCCCGAGAAAAACCCGGGGAATTCGCGGCTGCCGCCGCCCTGCTGAAGCTCAACCTCCCGGCGCTGGAAGCATGCGCCGCCGACCCTGAGACCGCCCGCCGCGTAAAACTGGACATTGCCGAAGGCGACCTTCGGGGCGTAAACGCCACCCCCACCTTTTTCATAAACGGTAAAAGGGCCGTCGGCGGAGCCCAGTTCCTGGACCAGGTTAAAAAATTTGATATTTTACTCAGCAGAATTAAAGACTAAAAACTTGCGATCTGGCCCGGAAAGTGACGATGCTTAGCGTTAAATCGCGCGTATGAATAAAAAAATTGAGACCATGGAGATTATAGGGTTTCTGGCCAGACTTTTAGCCGGCGGCGTGTTTATTTATGCCGGATTCCTAAAGGCCGCCGCGCCGGCGGAAGAATTCGCCTACGCTATAGAGACCTATAGAACAATCCCGGCCGGTTTGACCATGTTTACAGCCCTGGCCGTACCCTGGATAGAAATTTACCTGGGCGTGTTTCTGGCCGCAGGCGTTTTCACTCGCTACTCCGCTCTCTCCGTCTGCGCAATGATCCTCGCTTTTGAGGGGCTCCTGCTCCAGGCCATTGTAAGGAAACTACCTGTCACCTCCTGCGGCTGTTTCGGCGCCTCCATGAATAGTTCGCTCGGCTATGAGTTCTCCCAAAACCTGCTGCTGCTGGCGCTGGCCGCCCTCGCCTGGAAATACGGCGGAAGGATCTCCATAGACTCGGTGGTGGAAAAGCATGGTTAAAAAGCTCGCGGCACTTTCACTGCTTCTAATTTTCTCCGGCGCGGTCGCCCACGCTTTCCGCCCCTACTCCAAAAGCGCCGAACTCAGGGCCAGCTGGATGACAGTCTCGTCATTAAAAACAGGCCAGCAGTATTATATGGAAGTCGCGGCGGACGGGGCGGCAATCACCCGGACCGAAACAAAAAACGCCATCACGGTTAAGCGCGGCAAAATATCCCCCCAGCTGGCCAAAGACTTTCTCCGCGAGATAGAAAACTCGGAAATCCTCGCCTCGCACAGTTACACGGAGAATAAGCTGGTTTTTTACAAAGGCGAACTTTTAAATATTTCTGCCTATATCAGTGGCGAATTGAAGCGCATGGAGGCTCCGCTTAACAATTTCGGCGAGGCTTTCTCCCACGCTTTTGGCGAAGCAAAAAAAGCCGCGTCCAAGATGCCGGACGAGAACAAACTCAAGGGGTTCCTGATCTCCGAAACGCTCTCGGGAACCGCGCTAAAGGAATTCCAGATTAAGAGCGAAAGAGATGGCGTGGTCAAGATTATAGAGACTTATGACTTCCAAAAAGTTGGGCCTCTCTTGAGCGCGATAAAACAGCCGCATCGCCTGATCCCGCTTGAAAGCTCAGCCCAGGTGAGCGAGATACAGGATTTTATCGCCAGGCACCAACTCTACGGATTCGGAAAGATTTTTTACCTTCCCTCCACGCGCGGCACTTTCAAATGCCAGATTCTGGGCGCGACGAAGTAAACCTGCTTCCTTTTAAAAGAGTTTTGATTGCCGATTTGCAACGCAATCTATGCGGCCGGAAATTGCGAGTCCGGAGAAACCGGGGGAATCTGGAAGAAAATTGAGAATTGCGGCGCGGGATTTAAATTTATAACATATAGGCTGAATCGGCAAAAGGGGATCACATGCTTAAGTTGATGCGCGTTGTTTTTACACAAAAAACCCACGACGGCACGACCGAACGGCTGCTCCAGCTAGCGCTGGCCTACTTCGGCACCTACATACTTACCGGCATCTTCCCGAAATATTTCATGAACACCGCGCCCGGCTACCCGGCGATGAACGATGTTCAATACATGGTCTACTCCACGCTGTTTTCCAGCCTCTTCTGCGTCAGCCTTGTCATAGCCTGGAAGTGGTACAAGTTCCAATCGCAGGGCAGGATCACGGTCATGGGCCTGACCTTCCCGAAAGAATTCCTTTACATCATCCCTTCCGGAGTATGCACCGCCGTAGTTATCCCCACGACCACGCTGATGTACCTGCTGCCCATCTCGGTAATGGTGGCGATGATAATCATGCGGGCCAGCATTATCATAATAAGCCGCATAATAGATTCAATCCAGATACGCCAGGGCATACTGACCAAGACGGTTTACTGGGAAGAAAATGTGGCAGTAGCCTTCGCGCTTTTCGCGGTGGCACTGCAGTTGCTGAACTTTAAGGGAGCTATCGCTTTCTCACGAGCCGCGGCCGGGCTGACAGCCTCATTTAAACAGCTATTCGTGTTCGACCCCAATAATTTCGCATTCATAACTAATGTAACGGCCATGACCATTCTGACAAGCTACATCATCGCCTATGCCATCCGCATCTATATAATGAATTATTTTAAGAACACGCGGACGAAGGGCGTACCCTACGATAATAAAGGATTCTTCGCAATTGAGCAACTTTCCGCAAGCGCTACGATGATACTCGCCGCGTGCGCCGTAGTCTTTCTCATGGCCCCCGACGCGGCGAATCCGAAAGATTTCGTCGCCAACTTCCAGAGCAGTTTCAACATGCCGCACGCGCAGTGGTTTAAAGCCGCGCTGGCGGGCATACCATACGGCATAGGGGCGTTCTTCTCAGTATTCCTTTTTATGTTCAAGGGCCGCACCGCCACCTTCTCAGGCCTGGTCAACCGCCTGACCTCGCTCATCGCCGGCACCATTGCCACGCTGGTCGTCTTCTTCCTGATGACCGCCAAACCTCCCAAGCCGGAAGACTGGATAGGCCTGGTGGTAATATTCATCGCCATCTATTTCCTAAGTCTGGCAGAAAAGAAGCGTGCCTGTGAACTGGCTAAGACGCACGAGGTTGAACCTGAGAGCGATTCAGAAATAGTTTGCGCGCCGGCGAAATAACAACCGCCATAAGCGCTATTCGCATCACATATTGGAGAAACCATGAAAAAAACAAATAATGAAAAAGTTAACATCTGCATTATAGGGGCCGGCTATGTGGGACTGGTATCCGGGGCATGCCTGGCCGAGATCGGCCACCGCGTGGTATGCGTGGATTCCGATCCTAAAAAAATAGCGCTGCTTGAAAAAGGCGTGATGCCTATTTATGAGGAGAACCTTGAAACTGTGGTGAAACGCAATGTGAAGGCAGGACGGCTGTTTTTCACCCGGTCAATAAAAGAAGGCATGCACCACGGCGGCCAAAGGGCCGAAGCGATATTTATAGCTGTGGGAACCCCTCCGCGCGAAGACGGCTCAGCCGACCTTTCCGCCGTGGAAAAAGTGGCGGAAGAGATCGCCCTCAACATGACCGACTATACCGTTATCGTTGAAAAGTCCACCGTGCCTGTTGAAACCTGCGAGTGGATCAATAAGACCGTGGTGCGACATAACAAAAAGCACATACCCTTTGACGTCGCCTCCAATCCGGAATTTCTGCGTGAGGGCACTGCTGTGGGAGATTTCTTAAAACCGGACCGCGTGGTTCTGGGCTGCCCCACCAGGCAGTGCGAAGCCGTGATGCGCAGGATCTATAAGCGTATGAAGGGCGCTCCCCTGCTGGTGACCGACGTAAAAAGCGCCGAACTGATAAAGCACGCCTCCAACTCTTTCCTCTCTACCAAGATCTCATTTATCAACGCAGTGGCACAAGTCTGTGAAAAGACCGGCGCCGATGTTGAGATGGTGGCGCGCGGAATGGGCATGGACAAGCGCATAGGCATGAGCTTTCTGAAAGCCGGTATCGGCTTCGGCGGATTTTGCTTTCCAAAAGATCTGGAGGCATTTTATTGGCTCAGCCACCGCAAGGGTTATGATTTTGAGCTGCTGAAGTCCGTTAAAGACATTAACGAAGCCGCCAAGATGTGGCTGGTAAAAAAAGTTCAGGATGAACTGTGGAATCTGGAAGGCAAAACCGTGGCCCTGCTGGGCCTGGCTTTCAAACCCGAAACCGACGATATGCGCTTCGCCCCGAGCCTTGACATTATTGCTGAATTTAAAAAGCTCGGCGCCAAAGTGCGCGGATACGACCCGGTTTCACAGGAGAACGCCAAGGGTCTGGCAAAAGGCATCTATTTTGCCAAAGACGCCTACGACTGCGTAGCCGGAGCGGACTGCGTCTGCCTTATCACAGAATGGGCCGAATTCGCAAGGCTGGACATGAAAAAGATGCTGTCCCTGCTTAAGCACCCGATCATGATAGACGGCCGCAACCTTTATAACCCGGCCAAAATGCGGGAACTGGGATTTATATATAAGTCTGTCGGCAGACAATAACGGACGTAAAGAGTAAAGCGTAAAGCGTGAAGGGCCACGGCTCTTAAAAATTTGCTGTTTGGTTCTCGCTCTTTACGCTTCACGCTTTACGCTTTACGATAAATCATTAGGAGTTATATCATGAGAATTTTAGTTACCGGCGCCGCCGGTTTTTTGGGGAGCCATCTATCGAGATATCTGCTGGGCAAGGGGCATTCGGTGGTGGGGCTGGACAACTTTATAACCGGCAACGTCGATAATATACAAGACCTGTTCAAAAACGGCAAATTCGAGTTCGTAAAATATGACGTGACGAACTACCTGCATGTGCCGGGGAAATTGGACGCGGTCTTGCATTTCGCCAGCCCTGCCTCTCCCATAGATTACCTAAAATACCCGATACCGACGCTGAAAGTCGGAGCCCTGGGCACACATAAAGCGCTGGGCCTGGCCAAGGCCAAGAACGCCATTTTCATGATCGCCTCGACCTCAGAGGTGTACGGCGATCCGCTTATAAATCCCCAGCACGAAAGCTATTGGGGCAATGTTAATCCGATAGGCCCGCGCGGCGTGTATGACGAGGCCAAGCGCTTCGCCGAAGCGATGACCATGGCCTACCACCGCTACCATGGTATGCAGGTGCGCATACTGCGCATCTTCAATACCTACGGCCCCAACATGCGCCTGGAAGACGGACGCGCCGTCCCGAATTTCATGGTGCAGGCGCTAAAGAATAAACCCATCACCGTCTACGGCGACGGCCTCCAGACCCGCAGCCTGTGCTATGTTTCCGACCTGATCGAAGGGATATACCGTCTGCTGAACAGCGGCATAAACGAACCGGTAAACATCGGTAACCCTCGCGAACTTACGCTCCTGGAGCTGGCTCAAATGGTCAAGACGGCCGCCGGCAGCAAGTCAAAAATAATTTTCCAACCCTTGCCTGAGGACGACCCCAAGGTGCGCAAGCCCGACATAACCCGCGCTAAAAAGGAACTAAAGTGGCAGCCCAAAGTTTCGCTTGAGGAAGGCCTTAAGAAAACAGTGGCCTATTTTAAATCCCGGGTGTAGCCCGCCAGTGATTAGTGGATAGTGGTTAGTGATAAGTGGTAAATGATCCGCATCCATCAATCACTATTTATTGGTCATTACTCAGCGCGGCGGACACCAACCATTAACTACTAGCCACTATTCACTGTCCACTAACCACTTTCCCTTTATGCTCATGCTTATCGCTTAAGACTAAAAGCCGGCGTTCACACAAACCGAAACATAAAAAAGGGCCGGCATTTACGCCGGCCCTTCTCAAAAACTCACCTTATTACCGTACTTACGGCAGCTGGTACCATTTTATAAACTCATCCCAGTTGGAATACTTGGACCACTGAAGATCTTCATAGCCGGAGGCCGGGGCCGCAGACGGCAGATATATGGAGATTCCGTGAGAGTTTAAGTGATTGACGGGGGGAAGCCAGTAGCTGCCGCCGGAACCGTTATTGGCCCGATTATAACCTATAAGCACTTTTTCCATGTATGCCATCAGCGCTGCGGACTTCTCTTTTACTGAGGGGTCATTGCTCCCGGCTGCTATAAGCTGCGCGAAGTGATATAGATCTTTATTATCGGTGTCCCTATAGGCCTGTGCCGCGACCCTGGCCTTCCCGGTGAGGCTTTTTTCACCGGCAGTTGTGATGGCACTGGCGAATTCATTAACCGCTTTCAGAAAACCGGGAATAGCAGCGGAGCGGACATAGCTCTGGGTTGAACCTTCTCTCTTGGCCTGGTAGTAATTGGCGTAAGACTCAACCGCCACCCTGGCGAGCGCTTCCGCGTCCATGCCGGGTTTAGCGACCAACTGGGCCAGGAGGTCATTATAGGCGTATCCGTCTCCGGGTGCGGCCTCTTCCGAGCCCACGATGAATTTAACATAATCTTTTATCTCGTACACGACTTCCGCCATCTGCATCAGGCAGGCGTCGGAACCGTAAACATCAACGCCGCCGACACCTTTAAGAATGGCCGCCATTTGCGGAGTGTTAATATAGTGGCGACTCTCCGAGTCGTAGGAGATACCTTTTGTGATGCTCCCGCTGCTTTTTACCCAGCCCGTGCCATGGTCCCAGATGATAAGCATGGTTTTTCTGGCAGGATAGGCGGCTTTTGCCCATTTGCCGAAAGCTATCACATTCCGATAATCCCCCATATCCACCTTGCCAAGGTCCTTCAGAATGGGAGAACTTATTCTGTCAACATTATTGTCTTTAGTAATGAGGTAGCGTCGGGCGGTTGTCCAGTCGCCATCAGAAGAATTGTACCCGACTATGCGGGCGACCTGAACGACGATATTGACCTGGTCTGAAGAACCCACCATTTCCATTTCGTTAATATCCTTGAGGGCGTTTTCCTCCAGATTGTTTCTGCCGTTAACGAAAACCATAATGGTCCATTCTTTTGGCTTTTCGGCCATCTTATTGGGCACCCCTCCGGGGGCGGGCATATCGATGGTAATATTTTTTATTTCATCAGCAAAGCTGTTAGCCTCAGGATTGTCGAAGTTCACAGCCGCCATGGAAAAAGAAGCAATGGAAACCAGCATGACCGCATAAGTTAAAGTTTTTTTAAACATTTTATGGCTCTCAGCAGGTTGATATCATCGACTACATATATACTATAAGATCTGCCAAATATTACAAGAGACGTAAGACCTATGCGACTTTGGGCATAAAGGTTATAAAACAAGCGGGCCGTCTGCCCAAGGCAGACGGCCCGTGTTGTTAATTAAGAATTAATATTACTTAGTGTACCAGCCGATAAACTCATCCCACTGCGACGCTTTGGCCCAGGCCAGTTCGTTGTAGGTGGAGTTGGAATAACTTGGCATGTATATCGCAAGGCCCTTGGAGTCTCCGTATGTGCCGTTAACGCGGTTATGGATCACCAGCGTGTTCAGCAGATAGTCCTGCAGGATCTTGCCCTTAGCCTTAACCTCGGCGTTCTTGCTGGAAGCCATGTAGAGGGTAAGGAAGTGCGACATGTCCTTATTTTCTGCGTAAGCGTAGCTCTGCGCTCCATTTAAAGCCGTTTTCACCAGGGCTTTCTCTCCGGAGGCGATGGAAGCCGCGACGAAGTCATTAACCACAGGTATGAAGCCGTTCAGCGCGGAGGCTTTCACAAGGCTCTGGGTAGACCCCTCTCCGATGGACTGGTAATGGTCGCTGTAGGCATCCACTGCCAGCTTGCCCAGTTCTTCCGCTCCCATAGCGGGCTTGGCAACGAGGGGCCCAAGCAGCAGATTATAGGTGTAGCCGTCGCCGGGTTCGGTCTCTTCCGAGCCCACGATATAGTCAACATAATCTTTGATCTCATAGTTCACTTCAGGCATCTGCATAAGGCAGGCGTCTGAGCCGTAGACATCGATTTTGCCGATGGCTTTCAGGGCCAAGCCAAGCTGCGGGGTGTCTATATGATTACCCGTCTCATCATCGTATGAAATGCCTTTATTGCCAAGTTCACGGGATTTGACCCAGCCGGCGCCATGATTCCAGACTATAAGCATGTATTTTTTGGCGGGGTAGGTGGTCTTGGCCCAGTTAGCGAAGTCCGCAAGATGTTTGTAGTCACCCATATCCACCTTTCCCAACTCCTGCACAACGGGAGAGGTTATTTTGTTAATGTTACTATCTTTCTTTATAAGATAGCGTCGGGCGGTTTTCCAGTCGCCATCGGAGGAATCGTATCCGGATATACGGCCCACTTCGGTGACGATGTTTACCTGGTCGGAGGAGCCTATCATCTCCATCTCGTTCATGTCTTTAAGTGCGTATTGTTCCAGATTGTTTTTGCCGTTGACGAAGACCATAATGGTCCATTCTTTGGCTTTATCAGCCGTCACTATCTCAGGAGAGGCCGTGGCGGGGGCTGCGAGCTCCACATTTGAAATCTCTTCTTTGAAGTTATTGGCTTTGGGATTGTCGAAATTGATCCCGGCGTAAAGCGAGGCCGACATCGACAGTGCAACGGCTGTCATCACGAGTTTTTTAAGCATCTGCACTTCCTCCTACTTTTTATTTACCTGCCATGCGGCATGTCATATAGTTTACATCACTATTGATGATTATCAAGGCCAAAAGGCCCACACCGCAGAGGGTCTTAGGGCCTATGCCAAATTAGGTCTTAAGACCTATGTTTTTCCACAACGCCACAGCTGTTATGATCGTGTTGGCGTGCAGCCGTACGGTATCGGAAAATTTCCGGGCATAGCCGCCGCTTAGAACAAGGATGACAGGCGTCTTCCTTCCAAAGCACTCCGAGAATACCATCTTATCCCGCGCAGCCACTCCCGCCATGGTCAATTTCAGCCCCCCCAACATGTCATGCTCATAAATGTCTGCGCCGGAATTGTAAACAACAACATCTGCTCGGGCCTTATTAAATATCTCAGGCAGGATATTGCGCAAAATTTTTAAATACTCCGCGTCTCCGGTTCCGGCGGGCAGCTCCAGATCAAACGAGCTTTTTTCTCTCACTTTCGGGTATATATCCCGCTGGTGCATTGAAAAAGTGAAAATATTTTTATCCTTTTTAAAAACAGAGGCTGTGCCATTGCCCTGATGAACATCCAGGTCCACGATAAGCGCGCGCTTTATACTCTTTTCCGCCTGAAGTTTTTTAACCGCTACGGCGACGTCATTTAAAAGACAAAAGCCCTCGCCGTGGCCTTTAAAGGCGTGATGCGAGCCGCCGCCGCAGTTTATCCCCAGGCCGGTTTCAAGCGCCAGCCTGGCGGCTGCGATAGTGCCGCCGACATTCATAAGGTGCGCGCGCGCCACGCCGCGGGTTATATCAAGCTCCGCCCTGGCGCTGTCCAGCGGCGTGAATTTAAAGCGCAGATTCTTATCAACCCATGCCGGCGTATGAGCCAGCATAAGGTCGGCCCTGGATGGAGGCTTTGGCTCAATAATTTCTTTTTTTGTGACCAACCCCTCTTCCAAAAGCAACTTCAGGACCGCCGAAAATTTATCGGTCCTGAAAATATGCCGGCAATTACTTACCGTATAATCGCTTGAAAAAACAATTTTCATATAAACTGATGCTGCCTTTTTAAAAGCTGAGGCCGAGATCGGAATAAACGGGAACCTTCACCTTCAGAACGCCGCGCTCGTTCAGATCTTTCCTGACCAACACTCGGCCCCAGGGATCTATAACCGCCGAGATGCCGTTATTGGCCGCGCGGATTACCGGTCTTCGGGTTTCAACCGCCCGAAAAATGTTAACAAGAAAATGCTGATACGGCGCGGCGGTATCCAGATACCAGCCATCGTTGGTGATATTAACAAAGACTTCGGCGCCGGCCAGGGTGTCGCCGGCAAACAGGTAAGGGAAAACCGATTCGTAACAAATGGCCGCGCCTATTTTAAAATCACCGAATGTCATAAGCCCCTGAGCAGGAGCACCCGGCAGAAATTCCCCCAGCGCGGCCACGGGCTTAATATATCTTCCCAGCAAACCCCGCAGTGGCACATACTCCCCGAAAGGCACCAGTTGGCGTTTATCATAAGAACCTTTTATTTCACCCTTCTCATCCAGCAGGAACGCGGACACATGGCGTCCGTCCCCCTTAGACACGGATCCCACGATACTCACGCCGGCGGGGCGGAGCGTCGCGGCTTTAAGCCAGGCATAGCATTCGGGCTCATCTATCCAGCACGGCAGAGCGTTTTCCGGCCAGACGACCAGATCAGAGTTTTTGGCCGCGGCAGCCAGCCCCTCCATGTCTGCGCGAATATTACGAGCCTGAGCCGCGTCCCATTTCGCGTAAAGGTCTATGGATGGCTGCAGTATGGCGACATTAAACGATTTTGGTGCCACGGCATTGTCGGCTGTTTTAAGTTCCCGACCTCCGTAAAAAAATATCAAACCTATCAGAGCCGGAGCGGGGATAAAGCGCAAAAATTTTTTAAGAGTGGTGATATCCGCGACTAAAATACTTCCAGCCAGCGCGCCGGTGAAACAGATTGCCGCGCTAAGGCCGTAAACTCCGGTCAGGGAGGCAAGTTGGATGATGGGCGTGTACTCCCACTGCGTATAACCAAGCATGAACCAGGGAAACCATACCGCCTTAAGGCTTAGGTAAATCTTGCCATATTCCAGCAGAGCCCAACCCAGGGCAAAAACACAAGGCCAGATCCGGGGCCCTATCCTTTTCAGATAAAAGCCGAAACCGGCGATAAGAATGAACTCGCACGCCATCAACAGGCTTAAAGCCGCCAGACCGAAAGCGGAAACAACCGGGATAACCCCTCCGGCGCGCATGGTTGGATAGATCCAATAAAGGATGCCGGCGTAAAAAAAGAAACCGGCCACGAGACCGGCTATCAGGGCTTGTTTGAGGCTTTTAACTTTCCAGAGTGAGACCGTGAGCGGGGCCAGGGCCAGCCACGCCAACCACCCTTGATTAAACTTTGGATAGCTGAAGATAAGAAGCAGTGCTGTGAGCGCTGGCAGAAGCAGGGTGGTTGCGGATTCAAAATTCAAGATTCCAGATTTAAGATTACGGAATCCGAATCGCTGAGATTTTGATTTAGACCCCATTTTCTATTTACCGCCCATCTCCATCGCAGCCCCAACTCACCAATCTTAACCCCTAAATCTTCAATCCTGAATCCTAAATCTTGAATCTTAAATCTGACAATCTTAAATCTTAAATCCCCTACGCCCCGTGACATTTCTTGTATTTTTTGCCGGAGCCGCAGGGGCAGGGGTCGTTTCTGCCTGTTTTGAGATTGACATACTTTTCCTGCGGTTTTTTCTTGGTCGCCAAATTACCAACCTGCTCCGCGCCTGCTTTCACCATACCGTCGGCTTCTGGTTCAGCGCCCTCTTCCCGGGTTACATGAGGCTTTGCCGCAGCCACGGGCGGAAGCTGTATCCTGAAAACATATTCAACCATCTCATCCCTGACGCGCCCAAGCATTTTCTCGAACATGGCATAGGATTCTTTCTGATATTCTATGAGCGGATCTTTCTGGCCGTAAGCGCGCAGGCCCACGCCCTTCTTAAGGTGGTCGAGATCGTAGAGATGGTTCTTCCAGATATGGTCTATGATCTGGAGCAGCAGCACGCGCTGCATATCGTTAAAATTCACGCCGCGCTCCGCAAATTCACGGACGCGGTTATCATAGCCCTTTTCCACTCTTTCGTGCAGCTCTTTCTTCAGTTCAGCCTGCTGCATACTATGCAGTTGATCTTTAGTGTATTCGAGCGTGAAACCGAAGGTCTTGGCCAGATAAATATTCAGGTTCTCCATGTTCCAGAGCTGGGAGGACTGATCGGCCGGCGCGCAAAAGTCTATCTGCTCCTCTACTCCTTCCTGAATCATGCTCTTCACGCGAACGGTAACGTCGGCCCCGTCCAGAATAACATTGCGCAATTCATAGATGGCCATGCGCTGCTTATTCATCACGTTGTCGTAATCCAAAAGCTGTTTGCGGGCGTCAAAGTTCATGCCCTCCACCCGCTTCTGAGCGCCCTCTATCTGGCGGCTGACCATAGCGGACTCTATAACCTCGCCTTCTTCCATGCCCAGCTTCTCCATGATCATGGAGATCCTGTCCGAACCGAACAGGCGCATCAATTCGTCCTCCAACGACACATAAAAAACGGAAGAACCGGAGTCTCCCTGCCTGGCGCAGCGGCCGCGCAGCTGGTTATCTATACGGCGCGACTCGTGGCGCTCGGTGCCCATAACATGCAGGCCGCCCACTGAGGCGACATACTGGTGGTTAGCCTCATCCGGAGGGTTGCCGCCTAAAATGATATCGGTGCCGCGACCCGCCATGTTGGTGGCGATTGTCACCTGGTTCTTTCGGCCTGCCTGGGCGATGATCTGGGCCTCCATCTCATGGTATTTGGCGTTCAAAACTTCATGCGGCACGCCTTTGTGGCGCAGCATCGTGGACAGCTTCTCCGATTTATCTATGGAACGGGTGCCCACAAGCATCGGCTGACCCTTCTTCCAGCGCTCCTCTATCTCGGCGACTATGGCGGCGTTCTTCTCGCGCTCGGTCCGGTATATCCGATCCGGAGAATCCTGTCGCACCATGGGACGGTTCGGCGGTATCTCAACCACATCCAGCTTGTAGATCTCCCAGAACTCGTCGGCTTCGGTCAGAGCCGTACCGGTCATGCCGGAAAGCTTGTTGTACAGCTTGAAATAGTTCTGGAAAGTTATAGTGGCCAGGGTCTGGTTCTCTTCCTTTATGCGCAGGTTTTCCTTGGCTTCTATGGCCTGGTGAAGGCCGTCCGACCAGCGGCGGCCCGGCATCAAGCGTCCGGTGAACTCATCCACGATGATGATCTCACCTTCTTTCACCACATATTCCACGTCTTTCTTGAACAGGTGGTAGGCGCGCAGTGCCTGATTCAAATGGTGCACCCATTCGGCGCCGACATCATCGTAAATATTACCGACACTAAGTATTTTTTCGGCCTTTTTCACTCCCTCTTCGGTTAGAATTACGGAATGGTTCTTCTCATCTATGACGGCGTCATACCCCACGCCGAGATCAGTACCCTCGCGCTTAGCGTCAATCTCCTCTTTCTCGGTTATAAAGCGAACGTTCAGAAGCGGAATGACACGATTGACAATGTAATATTTGTCGGTGGACTCTTCCGCCGGGCCGGAGATGATCAGCGGAGTCCGGGCCTCGTCCACAAGAATGGAGTCCACTTCGTCCACGATAGCGTAGTTGCGCTCGCGCATGACGCGCTCGGACTTATCCATAACCATGTTGTCGCGCAGGTAATCAAAGCCGATCTCGTTATTAGTGACATAGGTAATGTCGCAGTTGTACATGGCCCGGCGTTCTTCGTTGCGCATGTCGTGCTGCACGGATCCGACTGTGAGACCCAGAAACTCGTGCACGGGACCTATCCAGAAGCGGTCGCGTTTGGCCAGATAATCGTTAACCGTTACAACATGTACACCCTTTCCCGTAAGGGCGTTAAGATACGCGGCCAGGGTTGCCACCAGAGTTTTTCCCTCTCCGGTGCGCATCTCGGCGATCTTGCCCTTGTGCAGGATTATGCCGCCCACCATCTGCACATCGTAATGACGCATCTTAAGCGTCCTTTTGGCTGATTCGCGAACAACGGCAAAAGCTTCCGGCAGCAAATCGTCCAGCGTTGCACCCTTGGCGAGGCGCTCCCGGAATTCCGTGGTTTTAGCGCTGAGCTGTCCGTCGGAGAGCTTTGAGAACTCGTCTTCAAAAGCGTTTATCTGATCCACGATGGGGTGGATCTTCTTTAAATCGCGTTCGCTTTTAGAGCCGATGAGTGATTCAACAAGTCTTTTAAGCATAATATCCTTCAGCGAATACGCCAAATTATTTGTAGGCGGCAAATAGCCATGTAACTATATTGTGCCAAAATAGTCCTTCACTACTCAATAGGAGCCGCCCAAAGGGTGGCGGTCGCTTAAAACGCGGCGGTCAATTGTATAATATCAGTTCAAGAGCCTGTGTTTTATCCGATGTTCAAAGATTGACCCCAACAAGCTCAATGTGTGATAATATTTCTGCGGCGTGTTTAGCCTGAAAACTTCAGTTGAAGTTTTCCGTCCGCATAGCGGGCGCCCTTCGGGAGGCATACACTTCTTCGGGTCTGGCGCGCATAGCACTGGGCCCTCCGCCCGCTTCGCGGGGAATTCCGCAGAATAATTCTGTTCCCTGATTTCCGCAATAAAAAACACGTCGAACTGCGGAATTCAGGTTAGCACGCTGACGCGGCGTAAAAATATGCTGGAAATTAAAAAACTCATCTTCAGAAGCGGATTTTGCGTGGACAATGCGCGCTTTCTCAGGTTTTATCTGTCCGCGCTGAAAAACCCGGTCCTGAGACCCCTTTTGATCGCCCTGCGTATAAAATTCAGCCCGGATATACTGGAAAACATCCGCCTATCGGCGCTTCCTCTGGATAAAAAAAGCTCCCTTTTCTCGGAAGTAATGACCCTTTTTCGAAGCGGCCCCTCCTATAAGACAACTGCGGCCGGGCGCAGCCCGCTTACAGATCGCGCCATCCTCTCTAAGTCTAAAGCCGGAGATATCATATGCGAAACCGGGGTCTCGGACGGCATATCGGCCTTCGGCCTCCTGGCTAATGCCGGGAACAAGAAAGTGATATTGACCGATATCCAGATCTCTTTTCTCTACAAGGATTTCGGACCGGCCCGAATCTTCTACAACAAGGAAGACTTCTGTCTTTCGTTCAAATTCCTCTTCTTCTATATCTGCACGGGCGTAAAAACCGGCGCCGCGCCGGCAACCGCGGGGCAAATATCTCTTCTGAACCCTCTCATCAGCGAAAAACTAGGCGCGGCCGGAATACAACAGTTTGATGTTTTTTCCGGCACTCTAAACTTTAAGGCCGATATCATCAAATGCGCGAATGTGCTTAATAGCGTTTATTTTTCCCCGCAAGAGGCAAAACTGGCCATGGAGAACCTTTCCAAAAATCTTAAAGACTCCGGCTGGATATTCATCTCGCAGAATCATGAAAAATATAGGGATGGAGAAGCGTACCTGGCGCTTCAGAAGCAGGGCGGCGTTCTCATCCTGCGCGAAGAGCTCAACAGCCACGAACTGCTGCCTTACATGAGTTCCACACTTTTTTCGGACCTAGTGAATAAGGGATGACGCCAAAAAAACAGGGGGAAATGGCAGTTCCGTGAAAATGCTATTTTTTCAATCTGATCACCAGGGAATATCCCGCCGGCATACGATAGAAAGACTCTCTAAATCTCGAACCCAGCAGCCGGATCGCCGCTTCAGTCGCCCTATCGGCCAGCCACGCCAGAGAATTCATTAAAGCATAGCAAATGGATTTAACCCCTTTCATGGCCCAGAAAGGCGAGCTTTCCAGAAAAAAATTAGGCATTAAAAACATGGTGGCGGCTGAAGAATTTGTTTCCTTTAGCCAAAGAACTTCGTCAGCGGAAAAAGCGCTGAGATAAAAATATCTGGTAAACCGCTGATAGTCGTGCGGGACGCCGTGATTCGGAAACATGAACGGTGAAGTTATATAAACAAGCGCCCCGTTCTTAGAGACTCTTCTCAGTTCGGCCAGGGCTTTTTGCACATCAGCCACATGTTCCAGCACTTCAGAACAGATAACAGCGTCAAATTCCCCTTCACCAAACGGCAGCGCTTCCGCAGAACCGGCTACATCAGCGTCAGAGCGCTCAAGATCAAAGTCTATCCCCACGTATTCCAACCGCCCCTTTGGAAAAAGTTCCAGCCAGGGTTTAAATCCGCAGCCAATATCAAGCACCCGCGCCCGCCCCTCGTTGAGCACAAGGTCCCTGAAAAAAAGGAAAGCAGAAAGATGCGACTTCATAACCGGGCAGGAATAGTCCCAAAGGCGGGGAGATATCCGCTGCCTGTTTATCATTTTTTTAAACTTGATCGTTCCGGGATTTCTATCAGGCATAGTTGAATGTTACAAAATCTTAACCAAGTTTTGAATAACCTCGGGTAAACCTGTAACTGATATTTACACCGCAACTTTTATATAATCATACTTGTATAGACGGAGCGGACAATAGACCCATTTATGCTCATACGACCTTTGATTACCGGGATTTTAAGCCTGCTGCCGGGCTCGCAGATCGCGCATTATCTGCTGGCGAAAAAAAACATATCTTACGCGAACGCGAGGTATTGCTATAGCGTCTGGCTGCGGCATCTGCTGGCCGCTCATGAAAGCGGACTAATTCCTGTTTTTCCGCAAACTATTGCAGAACTGGGGCCTGGAAACTCGCTGGGGACAGGGCTTGCAGGGCTTATTTCAGGAGCTTATACGTACTACGGATTGGATATCGTCAGATACTGCCGCGATAACCGTAATCTTGAAACTTTTGACGAGCTTGTCGGCCTCTTCCAGGCTAGGGCGCCCATACCGGACGAGAATGAATTCCCCCAGATAAAACCAATATTAAAATCCTACGCTTTCCCCAGGCATATACTTTCAGAAGAACTTCTCAAAAAAGCGCTGGCCCCGGAGCGCATCGCGCAACTGCGTGCAGACCTTATCAGCCTGGGCCAGGAACACCTGTCTCAAACCCGGCAGATACACTACTTCGCGCCCTGGAATGACGCGGGCAACATAAAGCTGTCAGCGGTTGACATGATATACACGCAGGCCGTGATGGAGCATGCGGAGCCCCTTGGCGAAATCTATGGCAATCTTTACAAATGGCTTAAGCCTGGCGGCTTTATGTCGCACCAGATAGATTTCCGCAGCCACGGCACCGCAGCTGACTGGAACGGCCATTGGGGATATTCCGCCCTTATGTGGAAATTGATAAAAGGCAGAAAACCATATTTAATAAATCGTGAGCCACTATCAGCGCATATCGCCCTTCAAAAAGAAGCTGGCTTCAAAATCATATCGGTGCAAAAAGTTCTATCCGCGTCCCGCCTTAAGACCGGGCAACTGTCGCGCAAATTCAGGCATTTGTCTGAAGATGATTTAACGGTTTCCGGGGCGCTTATTCAGTCCGTAAAGGTCTGACCCCGCGCTCTGTCCCCGAAGCCTTCACGCACAAGCCTTCTCTGCTTATAACCATTCCCCCGACGATGGCAGATCCATATCATTATATTCCGGCTTGAGCTTCAATATTTTACGCCGCGGCTTTTATATAATTTACATATGACAGATACAGCGGCCCGGGTTGAAAAACCAAAATGCCCTTATTGCGGCGAAGCAAATTTCCAGGAAAGTGAGTTCTGCTGGGCCTGCTATAAAAATTTAAGAACCAAGATTGAAGATTCAAGATTTGAGAGCCAAGATTCAGGATCCAAGATTCAAGATGCGGGAATTAAGATTCCAGATCAAGGATTCAAGACTGAAAAGGAATCTCACCCAATCCGCAATCTTGAATCCGGAATCTTAAGTCCTTCATGCTTAGCATCCTGGGGCCGTTTCGCGCTGGTCGCCGGACTGTTCATTTTTTATCTTCAATGGATAAGAAAAGAGAACTATTTTTCATTTCTGGATTTCATAAACCTGGCTTTCCATGAAGCAGGACATCTGTTCCTGGGATTCTTCGGCCGCTTCATCATGATGCTGGGCGGAACCATATTCCAACTGATAATACCCGCGGTTTGCGCGGTCCATCTATGGCGTCAGGATAACCGTACCGGCTGGCAGCTCTGCGTATTTTGGTTCGGTGAAAGCCTGTTAAATATCAGCATTTACGCTGGCGACGCGATAAACCAAGCCCTACCGCTGGTCGGCGGCGGAGAGCACGATTGGACTTACCTGCTCACGGTAACGCACCTTATAGCCCATACTCCAGCCACGGCTAAAGCCATATTCCTGACCGGCTCCGCGATTATATTCTGGAGCCTGTATCTTATCGCACGGGACGGCATTGAGACTCTGCTGGTTCTTAAATCAAATAAATGAAATATCTTTTCCTGCCATGTCTGCTGTCAGTCCTCCTTACGCCCGCCGCGCAGGCCCAAAGACCGCCCCTCGCAACCGGTCCTTCGGTAGAATCAGGGTTCCAGCTGAGCGAACCTGCCGGGTTCCGGACCAGCGAGGTTTTCTCCAAGCTGGAACTGCCTCTGGGCAAAGCCGGGAATTACACCTTCAGGTCCGCGGCCAACTTCTCGCGCCTGTCGGTTACGGACACACTCTCCGCCCCCGGCGAACTCTATAAGGGCGGCGCGGAAATCATGGCGGAAAACGGGGGCCGGAGCTTTAAAATGGGTTTTGATTCCAACTCCGACATCCCCTTCTATGGTTTGGACACGATAAACTTTGACTTCACCTACACTTTCACGCTGAGCGAAAAAAAGGGCCACTCGCTGCTCGGCGGCCTTAATTACTCCTCCCAGCGGAGCTTCGCGCGCAATATTCCTATCCCGTTTATTATCTACCGCTACCAGAGCGGGGATTTTTTCATGATCTTCCCCTTCCTGTACCGCTTCAAACTTTCAGAAAAAACTTCGCTCAGCCTCACCTACTTCCCGGTCAAAAACCTGAAAGCATCCCTGCGCTATCAGGCCTGGCCGGATTTCCACGCTGACCTTGAGGTCGGCGGCGAGCTGGACCAGTTCCTGTTGGCGCGCCGCACCGACAAAAGCGAACGGTTCTACTACCAGCGCTACACCGCGGCAGTTAAACCGTCTTTTCGGCTATGTAAGGATTTGCGCCTGGCCGGCGCGCTGGGATATTTTTTCAAGGGTAATTATTACAGAGGGACCACTTACGCCGACAACCATGAGAAGGTTAATATAGGCGGGGCGCCATACTTCAACCTTTCGCTAAAATATATTTTCGGCTCCGCGGTCACCGGCAAAAACAACATATCAGCAAGACCGCTATAAGGCAACTTCCTTTTTTTGACGCACTTTTACAGCTTTACGCCTTTTTCGCCCAAGAACTCCGCCACTTTTCCGATAAAATAATTCACATGCTTCATTCCCAAATCCTGATGCACTCCGATGTGCAGGCCATTATTTCCGATGTATTCCGCTTCGGGGAAATCCCCAAGCTTATGCTTCAAAAAAGCGAAGCCGGGGCACTGCGTAGGCATGGACGAGAACAGATGCCGCGTTTCTATTCCATTCTTTTCAAGATAAATACCGAGATCATTCCTTGAAAAGGGCGCTTTTTCTCCCAGAATAACAGCAAACGCGTGCGGGCCTATCTGCTCGTGTTTCTCTTCTTTTATTGTTGTAAGCCAGGGCCCGAATTTTTGGAACTTAGCGATCATCGCCAGCAGGTTCTTACGGCGCTTGTCGATTATTTTTTTATATGTGTCCAAACTGCCCAATCCCACCGCGGCCTCCAATTCGTTCATCTTGCAGGAATATCCTATGCGCTCAAAAACAAACCTGATATCCGAGCCTTCACCATACTTAAATCTCTTTTCGCAATAGGCGTTACAGGTATTCACTACGCAAACCTTGCATTTGCATGCGCGGCCATGACTTCTCAAAGAGCGCAGCACTTCCGCGAAGTCCGGACGATTGGTTGTAACAATTCCGCCCTCTATGGTGGTTATAATGTGAGCTATGTAAAGGCTGTAAGCGGCCATGTCACCCAGGCTTCCCACATTTCTGCCTTTATACACGGCGCCATGAGCTTCAGCGGCATCCTCGACAACAAAAAGGCCGTGTTTTTTAGCTATCCGGTTTATGGCGTCCATGTCGGCCGGTTTACCCATGAGATGCACAGGCATGATAGCCCTGGTCCGGGCAGTTATAGCCTTCTCTATCTTCTTAGGATTGATATTCAATGTATGGCGCTCAACATCTACAAAAACCGGCTTAAAACCCGCGTGCAGCACGGCGTTGCCGGTGGCCACAAAAGAAAGAGCTGGAATAATAACCTCGTCGCCCCTTTTGGCCCCGAAATCATGAAGCACCGCCAAAGCCAGAATATCGGCGTCGGTTCCGGTGCTTACCGCGACCGCCTCTTTTACGCCTATAAGCCCGGCGAAACCGGACTCAAACTCCCGCACCATCCGGCCGCTGGAGAGTTTGAGCGTATCGAGAGCTTCGTCTATAAACCTGCGCGATTTTTTGGTGACGGCGATGGTGCCGAATGGTATTTTCATTTTAATTTTTCTCCCTCTTCGCGAAGGCGCCTATATCCTTCCGGCGTGCCTATGTCAAAAAGACGGCTCTCGGTAGCATACCCGTACACCTCTCCGCCGTTTATCAAAGCCGGCAAAAGATCCCGCTCCATGGAATATCTGACACCCGGCGGAACGGTATCCAGCGTTGTCTTATCCAGTATATAGATACCGGCGTTCACATAACCGGGCCCGGCTACAGCCTTTTCCCTGAAAGATAATATTTTGTCACCGGCATCCTTTGTTACGGAGCCCGAACTTCCGGCATCGGCAACTTTGGCCACAGCGACCGAGGCCAGTCCCTTCCTTGAAAAATGAAAATCCATGAAAGCCCTCAGGTCTATCCGGCAAATGGAGTCACCGTTCATAACCAGAAATTGGTCGGTCCGTATCAAACCGGAAGCGTTCTTAAGGGCGCCGGCGGTGTCCAGCGGGTCCGTTTCGCGGCAAACAACTACTTCAAAACCAAGCGACTTATCTGAAAAATACTTCTCTATCACATCGCCCATGTACCCTGCCGCCAGGATAAATCTTTTAACCCCGAAAGCGGCGGCGTATTCCATCAGCACCTGAATAAAAGGTTTGTCATTAAGCGCGGCCATCGGCTTAGGCAAATCTGGAACCACGCTTTTAAGCCTGGTTCCCTTTCCGCCGCACAAAACCACAGCATCCATAACAGTGTCGCTCATGGCCGGTAAAATATTATCGAGCTGCCTGAATAATCAAATTTAAACGGAACATGCAGTAGTTTTTTAAGCGCCGCCCGTATTTTAGGCTGCACGCCAGGCTCGGCAAAAAGCAGCATGAACCCGCCGCCACCGGCGCCCAGAATTTTCCCGCCGAGAGCCCCGCTTTTCATCGCGGAAGAATATACCTCGTCTATAACCGGGCTGGTTATTTTATCAGTAAGGCTTCTTTTTATCTTCCAGTTCTCATTCATCAGCCTGCCGAATTCGGAAATATCCGTCCTGCCGCCTATAATTTTCACGGCACGGTCCACCATATCGTACATCGCCGAAAGCTCTTTTCCGCGCGCTGGCGTTTTTTTTATCTGCGCACCGGCTATATCGGAGGCGGTGCGAACTATTCCGGTGTAAAAGAGCATCAGACAACTCTGAAGCTCTTCCAGCCGGGCAGTGGACAGTGTAAGCGGACGGACCTGGAGGTGGTTCTTTTCTCCAAAAGTCACGATATTGCACCCCCCGTGGGCGGCAATAACCTGGTCCTGAGACCCCACATTTTCTCTGAGCAGCTCCTGCTCCACATGTATAGCATCGGAGGCAAGCTGTGCGGGAGAAACAATTTTCCCTTTTAAGGCATAAAGCGCGTTGAGAAGCCCCACTGTAAAAGCTGAACTGGAACCGAGCCCCGAGCGGGCCGGCAAATCGCCGTCATGGTGTATTTCAAGACCTTCTGTTATGCGCATAAACTGCATGCAGGCCCTGACCGAAGGATGCTGTATTTCTGAAATGCTCCGCACATCTTCTATTTTTGAATACACTATCCGGTGTTTGTGCTTGAAAAATGGTGGCAAAGGCCGGCAGGTAATATAACAGTACTTATCAATGGATGTGGTAAGCACCTGTCCCTTATTCTCATTGTACCAGCAGGGATAATCCGTTCCTCCGCCGAAAAACGAGATCCGATACGGCGTCTTGCTTATTATCATACTTTCTCCCCGTACTTGCGCTTTATTTTCAGTTTTAGCATTTCCGTTATATGCTCCACCGTTTTCCCGCCGAATTTATCCTTTATCATCTCAAGATATTTAACGCTGCCGTGATAGTCCGAAAAAGCCTTATCGCGGAAGGCCAGAACCTCAGCACTGGAAATGTGCCGGGTAGGCAAAGGCAAAGTATCTTCGCTGAACTGCGCGTAGCCAAGCCATGTTTCAGGCAGCGGGATATTGTTCGCAAGAGCTTCATTATAAAGGTCCGAGCCAGGGTACGCTATCGCCACATAAAAATTGGTGTATTCGCAGTTCAATTCCGACGCCATTTCAAATGTTTCCGCCATGGTTTCATTTGTATCTTCGGGAAGGCCGAAAATAAAGTTGGCACACACATGAATACCTGCGCCATGTATCTGATTAATAGCCTCAAATATTTTTTCCTGTCCGTAGTTGCGCTGTTTTTCACTGTCTCGTACTTTCTTGCTTCCGGATTCTATCCCTAGCGCAAGCCAATTAACCCCGGCCTGTTTAAGTTTAGACAGCAAATCCGGATTTACGGTATCCACCCTGGCATAGGCCCAGATATTCAGATCGTATTTCCGCGCTATAATAAGCTCACAGATCTTCCCGACATGCGCCGCATTTAACACAAAGCATTCATCCAGGATTTTTATATTCCGCACCCCGTAATGATTAACCAGCACATCTATTTCAGCTATCACGCTTTCCGGGCTCCGATAGCGAACCTGCGGCTTCCCGAACAGCGCCTTAAGGGCGCAAAAATGGCAATTATACGGGCATCCGAGGCTTGTGTATATGACGGCGTACGGAGATCTTTTATCAAGGTCGTCAAAGCAATGCCAGTTGTGCGCGCGGTATTTAGACATCGGCAGGAGGTCCCATGCCGCCATCGGCAGTTTATCAAGGTTTGCCTCAAGTTCCGCCCTGGGATTTGAACGAACCTGAGCGCCCTCTTTAAACCATATGCCAGAGATATCGTACTTTAAGCAACCCGAGTCTGATTTAAGCCGGGATAAAAGTTCCGGAACTTCGGAAAACCCTTCCCCCTGAATTAGAAAATCCACTTTTTCCTCTTCCAGTGTCCGTTCCGGCAAAGCCGAAGGATGAAGGCCCCAAATAAAAGTTTTAATTTCCGGAGCGATGGATTTTAGCAGACCCAGCAACTGTCCGGCTCCAGGCATGGCCTGCGTAGAGGCTGAAAGATTGGATCCTGCCGCGATAATTCCGCACAGGACAGGTTTAAGGGAAACAATTATCTCAACCGCTTCTTCCGGAGTTATATTCTCGGCCTCGGCGTCTAAAACCCGCACGGAAAAGCCCTTTTCCCGCGCGCAGGCCGCGAGCATTATTCCCCACAGCGGCGGCTCTACGGCGGACAGCGTAGAACTGAAGGCTCCGTATTGCTTTCTACCGCTTCCAGGTTTGACTATAAGCAGATCCACGGCCTGTCCGTTCATTTGCCGCCCCCCGCGAGGCGCGAAACCAACCCGGAGATACTGCCGGCATCTATCCCGTAAAGTTTATGCAGATACGCCCTGTCTCCGCGTTCAAAAACGTATCTATCCCTGAAACCCAGGGCTTTCATTTTAACGGCCGGGCAGTATTCATTAATAAGATTCGACACGATGGAATCCATGCCGCCCTTGCCGACAAAACCTTCCTCAACAGTTATAACCTTTTTATAGCGGGAAAGCGCCTTGGCCAGGCCGCGCCCGCTCAGAGGTTTCAGCAGAAAGAGATCTATCAGTCCCGGCCGCAGACCTTTTTTTGCGGCAAGCTTAACAGCGTCGAGGGCAACATGCGTCATAAAGCCGGTGGAAACAATGCAGACATCCTTGCCCTTCTCTAATTCGCAAAAACAATCCGCTATTTTTACCCCGCGGCGCTTGTCGTACAGCGCCGAGACCGGCTTGCTGTCAAGACGCAGGTATTTGGGGCATTTATGCCTCAAAGCGTAATCGTGGAATTTTTCCACAAGAACCCAGTCGCTGGGGGAAAATAAAGTTATTCCCGGCAGGGAATTCACGACACATATGTCCTCGAGGCAATGGTGGGTGGGTCCGGAAATATCATAGCTCAAACCCGCTCCGACGCCCACCAGGTTAACGTTAAACTTCCGAATCTGAGAGTGAAGAGAAAGGTTTATCTTAACTTGTTCAAACGCCCGGGTTGCCAGGAATGAAGAAATGGCGTAAGCGTGAACAGTCATACCCTCAAAAGCCATTCCGGCGGAGACATTAATGAGGTTCTGTTCTGCTATGCCGACATTAATAAATTGGCGGGGAAAGCGTGTTCTAATCTCATCCAACAGCGGAGCCCCGAAATCAGCAGAGAGGAAATAAAGGTCGGGCCTGGACGCCATAGCTTTAAGAACGCTACCGATAAAAACATCGCGCATGGATTTTTTTTCCGTGCTTGTAGCGGTCATTTATGTTTCTCCATCAACGCGTCCACTTGATTTGGAGTAAGCGTGCGAATATGACAAAGCGTGTCCTCTTCGAGCAAGGGCACGCCTTTACCCTTAACCGTTTCCGCGATTAAAACCTTCGGCTTACCGCCGCGGGCAGGGATAATCCTGGCAAGAGCCCCGTATATGGTTCCAATGTCATGGCCATCAGCGACGCTGTCCGCCCAACCAAAAGACCGGAACTTGACAGCTAACGGGCTTAAATCCAATATTTCTCTGGTCAGCCCCAGCATAGAAATTTTATTTCTATCAACTATTAGCGTCACATTGTCCAGCCGGTGATGCCCGGCGAACATGACCGCCTCCCAAACGGCGCCTTCAAACAATTCGCCGTCACCGACAAGCACGACCACATTAGCCGCGGAGCCCTTGTGTTTAAGCGCTAGCGCCATCCCGCAGCCAACTCCCAGGCCGTGACCGAGCGAGCCATTTATTGTCTCAAAGCCCGGGATGTCGTCAGGGATGCCGCCGAGGAGCGAACCGTGTTTTCCGATTCTGCCCAATTCCGCCTTGTCAAAAAAACCCAAATCGGCCAATATGGGATACAGCGATATGCCACCATGCCCCTTGCTGACTATCATGCGGTCCCGGCCTTCGTCCCGGAAATTTGATGGATTAAATTTAAGGAGGCCGCCGTAGTACAGGGCCACAAACACCTCGACGTCAGAAAGAGAGGACGCGACGCGGGTTTCAGGCGCCAGTTTATGCAGGCGTAATGTTTCCCGCCTGACCCGCGAGGCCTGCCGCCGAAGTTCAGCTAAGAGATCTTTTTTCACTTTCCCCTTCCCGCGTCAGTCTATCCAAACTAGACATTAGAATACTGGTTACGCCTGATTATGCGAAATCCTTTTATCAGTTCTGTTATCCCATTTTGCAGAGAAACATCGGGTTTAAAACCTGTCTTCTCTATCTTGGCGTTGCTGACGATATAATCCCGCTTGTCTGGATCCTTACCGATAGCTGACTCGGAAAAATAGAAATCAGGGAGCTGTTTTTGTATCTCTTTACAGAGTTCCATTTTGCTCAGGTTCGCGTCGCTCAGGCCCAGGTTGAACATTTCCCCCTTCATCCTGTCAAAATTATCCATGGCATGGAGAAACGCCTTTGCGACATCACGCACATGTATAAAGTTCCGTTTAAAATGAGCTTCAAATAACACAATAAACCTGTCTGTAACCGCCCGGTAGGTAAAATCATTAACCAGCAGGTCCAGGCGCATGCGGGGGCTTACGCCGAAAGCCGTGGCAAGACGGAAGGAGACGGAATTACCGGCAGACAATATTTTTTCCTCCGCAGCGTTTTTAAGCTGGCCGTAAAGTGAAACCGGGCGCAGAGGCGTAGCCTCGGTGCAGAAACGACCCTTTTCCCCCAGGCCGTAGCCGCTGTTGGTGGTCGGGTATATCAGCCGCTGTTCTTTCGAACGGAATTTTAGAATAACATCCAACGCGTCCAGAATAACGCCTCTGGCCTCGCCCGGATTGCGGTCACAAATGGGAGCTCCGGTAAGACAGGCGAGCGGAATAATATAGTCAGCGTCCGCCACGCACGCTTTTATCAGCCTCTCATCGCGGGCATCCCCCCGTGTTATTTCAAAATCAGGCGAGGAGCAGCATTCCAACAGGGATGTCTGCCCAAACATAAAACTATCCAGAACGCGCACTCTATACCCTTCCCTGAGAAGGGTTGGAACAAGGATGGACCCGATGTATCCGGCTCCCCCGGTTACAACAACTTTCGTTTTTTTGGCAGATCTTTTCATATCTACAACCTCTTAGCGTACGAACAATGATATATATTTGTTATTATTTTCATATAGTATAATTTAATCCGTGCGTTTACAACACGCCGCACCCCGGAATTATCGATTATGACAGACTTTTTTAAGGATAAAAACATCCTGGCGCTTTATCCGGCGGAGAACAGCGGTTTTCCCATGCGGTTCACGCCCCTTAAGAGATATTTCAGATCAGTACACCTGTTAAATTACGCCCAGACCTGCCACACCGAAGGGATAAAGAACACCGAGCGGCGCATACGCAACATCATAACCGAAAAAAAAATAGACATCACACTATGCTGCCCTTTTGCCAGCGATTACCAGCTTTCCGTTGATTTTTACAGTTCCCTGCGAAAAAAACTAACAACGGTTTTCTGGTTCGCGGACGACCCGACCTACTTTGAGAGCTACAACAGGTATTATGCGCAGACTGCGGACGCAGTCATAACCGCGGATTATTTTGCCTCATTCGCATACAAAAGGCTGGAGATACAGGCCTTGGTGTGCCAGGATTTAACCGCCAGCAACAAATACTTCCCCGTTAAAATTAACAAAGACATAGATGTCTGTTTTATCGGCGATATGAGCAAGCGCGGCAGGCGGGAATATGTTGAATTCCTCAGGAATGCCGGGGTAGCTGTGACGGTTTACGGGCAGGGATCAAGTAACGGCTATCTTCCTGTTGAAAAAATATCGGAATATTTCTGCAGAAGCAGGATTAATCTTAATTTCAGCCGACTCGGGGACTTAGAGTGGAGAAATGCGGATGAACCGCTATTAAACAGAGTGCGCCAGAACACCGGCAGACCGAGGGAAATAGCCCTAACAGGTTCGTTCTGCCTTTCAGAATATTCTCCCGCTCTGGAGACAGTGTTCAAGCTTGGAGAAGAGATGGATTTTTTCCGCGATAAAGCGGAACTCCTTGAAAAGGTGAGATTTTATCTCGCCAACCCTGAAAAAAGAGAGGCCCTGGCTTTGGCCGCGCATGAGTACGCAGTCAAAAACTACCGCGAGGAAATTTATATACCAAGGATGTTGGAAAATATGGCGTGCTGTCTCTCAAACGCGGGCGGAGCAAATGCCAAAGCGGATAAAATATATCTCAGCAGAAATTTTAAGATCAGAGAGATAAACAGCCTTACCTTCTCAATGTGCGTTATGGCTAAGAATCGCAAGCTTAAAGCCGCCTTTGAAACATTCCATCTTCTATTTAAGCATGGGTTGATGATTTTCTTATCAGGGTTTACAGGGGGAATGAGAAGGGTCATTCGAAACATCCTGGTTAAGCTGACGACCAAGTAGTAAGTGGTAAGCAGTAATGGTTTAAGGGGCACAGCTTAATCCTTAATCCTGCATACTGAATCCTGCAAAATGAGCACAAATCTAAAAATTGCAAAAGCCTACACGATACTTGTCGCCGCAAGCATACTCGGCCACGCCTTATCCATGGTGAAGGAAATGCTCGGCGCCAGTTATTTTGGCGTCTCACGAGCCATGGACTCCTTCTATGCGGCGCTGACCGTGCCGAACCTGATAAACAGTGTTTTTCTGTCCCCTTTCGCAATAATATTCATCCCGGTTCTAGTCAAATACAAGCTAAAAAACATGGAGGAGGCGAACCATATCATAAGCACGGTTTCAAACATTATTATTCTTATCCTCTTAGTCGCAGCTATTCTCACCTTCTCTTTTTCTGGCCATGTTATTAACCTTTTTTCTCCCGGGTTGGACGCGGACACCGCTGTGAACGCGGCGAAAATGCTCAGAATAATAAGCGCCGGAATAATTTTCACAGGCGCGGTGAACATTTTGTCAGGCATAATCAACGCGTTTGAGCATTTTTTATGGCCGGCGATTTCGGGGATATTTATAACGTTGAGCACTATTTTTTTCATGCTCTTTTTCACCGCCCGCTTGGGGATATTTGTGCTGGGTTGGGGCCTGCTTGCCGGCACCATCCTTCAATTCTTATTCCTTGCGCCTTTCCCGAAAAAGTACGGATTCCGTCATTCCGCCGTTTTAGACCTGACCCACCCCGAAATACAAAGGTCATTAAATCTGGCGGGCATTTTCCTGATAATCACGATTTCGGGGGGGCTTAACGCAGTGGTCAATAGGTTTATGGCATCTTGGCTCCCGGGCGGAAGCATAACGGCGCTCGCATATGCGGACAAACTGGTGCAGGTTCCTTTGATAATATTTTCTGGCGCTATTGCTGCCTCAATATACCCCTTCTTATCCGCTCAGGCCGCGGAAAACAAGATAGAGGATATCAAGGCCACCATTTCTCTGAGCATAAGGATGTCCGGATTCATTTTCATCCCCTTGGCTGTCACAATGATGATTTTGGCAAAACCTTCCATACAGCTTATATTTCAGCGGGGCGCCTTTGATGCGGCCGCCACGGAGTTAACCTCTAAAATATTCGTGTTCTGCTGCCTCCAGCTTTTCTCCAACTACGCAGTCGCGATAATGTTGAGGCTCATGTTTGCATTCCAGGACATGAAAAATATTATCAAAGTGGTAATCACCTCCCTAATTGTAACCATAGTTTTAAATTTTGTTTTGATGAAACTAATGAGCACGCCGGCATGCGGTATCGCGCTTTCAACCGCCGCAAGCTCATTTATCGCAGCCGTGCTCTACTTCGTTATTCTGAAAAGGAGGATATCAAACCTTCACGGTGTATCAATCCTAAGATCTTTATCCAAAATAACGGCTTTTGCCATTGTATCTGGCATGGCTGTTTTTTTCACATATTCCGGCATGCACAGTATTTTTGATAACACCATCTTAAGCCAGACGATAACTCTTGCCTCATCCGTTCTCGCGGGAATTATAGTTTTCCTTGCCATATCCGCTTTTTTCAGACTCCCGGAGTTCTTAAAAATTTATCAGCTTATACAAACAAGATTCCGCGCAAATCCCGCCGACGCCACATAACACAACCATCATGCCTAATGAATTAAATGCTTTTTCACTATCCGCCGGGAACATGTTTTGCAGGGCAAAGCAAAAAAGGTAATTCTATGACACCTGGGAAAACGCTGCTCTTATCTCATCAGAACTCCGACACGCCGAATGACGTCGGCAATGGCTATCAGCGCGAATTCGAAAAAAATGGCGCTCTTTTCCTTGACTACCGCGTGTTATACCTAAAGCATGGCCACTATGGCTCCCAGAAGTTTATAAGTAATTTTATCCGAGAAAAAGATATTAAAACCATAATCTTCGCGGCCGACCCTATTTCATTTCATTTCCCACTTGCTTTTTTCGCTGAGCTGAGATCCCATGTTTTCACGGCGATGATGGCTGGTGACACGGTTTATTACTTTGAGCCCAGAGATAAATACTACGCCGGGATCATGGATTTATTCATCATTTACGATTCTTTTGAAACATTGCACGCCTTTAAAAAAATGGGCGGAGACGCTTTAATGTTTTTAAGCGCGTATGACCGCGCGAAGTATTTAAAATTAGCCAGCCGGGAAAAAACAATTGATGTTTCTTTCGTAGGCGGGTTCCTTGGAAGAAAAGATCGGGCCGCGTATGTTGACTATCTTTGCAAAAACGGTATTAATGTCCAGGTTTTCGGTTTTGGCGCTCCCGGAGGTCAGGTTACGCTGGGGCAAATGGTTGAAATTTTCAACAAAAGCAAAATCAATCTTAATTTTACGGGTGCGACCGCGCTCACCCACCTATACAGAACTACCGGCATGCCCGCAAACAGCAAGCAATTGAAGGGCAGAATAACCGAAGTGGCCCTATGCGGATCTTTTGCGCTATCCGAATACGCTCCAAACATCGAACAAATGTTTCTTCCAGGCGAAGAGATGGCCGTGTTTTCCACAAAAGCGGAGCTATTAGATAAAATACAATTTTATCTTTCAAACAGTGCCGAAAGAGAAGCCATAGCGGACCGCGGTTACCGGAGAGCCATTAAAGATTACGACATCAGCATTGCGATCCCGAAACTCCTGGCCGAAATCGAGGCCCGTCGGCAGAAGAAGATGCCGGGATGGCCCGGGATACACGCAGACGCCATTTTTAAAAAAAATTTCGCTTCATACAGGATGTTATATATAATAAAATTTCTCAAACGCCTTCAATTCGCATTCGCCCTGGAAGAGTTCTTTATAATTTTGAAGTTGCGAACAATAGACCTTTCCCAGCTTTACACGTTTTTCGTAGAGGAAGTAGTTGACAAGTTCCCGGCTACGAAAGCTTTTTTAAAAAAAGTGATTTTTAAATCAAATGATTAGAGTTTTACTTATTAATCTACCCAGCGGCCGCGCTCCCACGGATTATCCCCCTGTCGCCATTTCACGAGTTATTGGGGATAATTAAATCTTCTCTTTCCGGGGAGGAAGAATATATCAAGAGCCTGCACGAGGCCGCTGCCAATGAAATTTCCCATTATTTAAATTTCACGGATTATGAGAAGGAGGAGGTGTTGCACTGGAAGGATTACATCGTCCTTGAATTGCTTTGCGCTTACCTGCGCAAGCATGGTATTCTGAAAGTTTTAAACTGCAAGAGATCAAAGCGGTTTTATTACGCGGCCATTTATAACGTGTTTCCCAGGAGAGTCAGAAAATTCCTGCTCAAATACTACACAGTTGTAAGGCACTATGGAGTATCCGGCCTGATGGATCTGTTAAGGCGTAAATTCTTTCATAAAAGACCGAGGGTTTATTCGGACATCAACCGCTCCCTTCGGCTTATAAATAAAGAGTTTTTAAACGGAAAACCCGGCATATAAAAAGCAGTCCTGAGCAGACCTTCTGCCCGAACTACTGGATGGCGGCCGCTATAACCGTTTTATCTGTCTTAGAGCTTCGTAGAGAACAACTCCGGCGGAAGTGGAAAGATTTAGCGAGCGTACATGGTCGGACCACATTGGTATGCGGTAAAGATTATCGGCGTACTTTTCATACATCAAATCAGGAAGACCGGCCCCCTCGCTGCCGAATATAAGGCAGGAATCCTCCCGGTACGGAGCATCCCAGTAAGCCGCTTTGCCGCGAGTGGAAAGGAAAATAAGCGGCGGATTTTCACCAAGGGTTCTTAAAAAACTTTCAAAATCTGCGTGAATGGAGTATTTCAGGTACTGCCAGTAATCCAGGCCTGAACGCCGTATTTCCTTTGAATTTATCTCAAACCCCATTTTACCCACAAAAACCAGCTCAGTGCCTGTGGCCACGCAGGTGCGGCCTATATTGCCCGCGTTCCACGGTATATCGGGATTGATAAGGACAATTTTCATAAGGGTCGTGAATCGGCAATCGCAAATCGGCAATAGTTTTAAGGCCTGCTAAACTCTTACGCTATTCACGCTTTCCGATTTAGTGTTTACGGTTACAGTTTAAAATCATCCGCGAATTCCTTATGCCATAATTCAAGCATCAGGAGCGCCCAGAGTTTGTACCCGTGGTCGCACGCGCCGCTCTGGTGTTCGTCCCACAACATAAAAAGGTGTTCCCTGTTAAAATAGCCACGCCCCAGCGCCTTGGCGGAAAGGCATGTTCCCGCCCAATAATCCTTTAACTCTCCCCTAAACCAGGGCCCCAGCGGTATTCCAAAACCCATCTTACCCCTTTTATATATCTGTCTGGGCAACATATCTTTAAAGGTTTCTTTTAATATCCACTTGGTTCCGTTAATCCCCTTGAGCTTCAGATGGCTTGGCAGGCGATACGCGAACTCGACCACCTTATGATCAAGGAACGGGGACCGCGTCTCAAGGGAATTTGCCATGGAGGCAATATCCATCTTGGTCATCAGGCATTCCGGCAGATAAGATCTGAAATCAACATAGGATAGTTTGCCCATGAGGTCCTGTCCGGCCGGCGCCTTGAATAGTTCGGTTATATACCTTTCACCGTAGCGGATATCCTTGCCCAGCGCATTTTCAAAAGCCGGGGTGAACAGGCCCTGTTTTTCATCCGGCCCGAAAAATGAGACTGTGGATAAATAACTGAGAGGCAGATTTTCATATAGGGAAGCCTTCATAAATTTCCCTGCGCGCCAGAAAACGCCGTACGGCGCCTTTTTGGGGAAAATCCGTGTAAAATTCAGAAGCCCTTTTTTAAAGATTGCCGGCATTACGCCGCAATAAGAATCCAGCTTCATCGCGACATAGCGCAAATAGCCGCCGAAGGCCTCGTCCCCCCCGTCTCCGTTCAGGGCCACGGTCACAGCTTTTCTGGTCTCGCGGGAAACGAAATAAGAAGGCAGCGCGCTGGCGTCTGCGTATGGTTCACCGTAATGCCGCACCAGCTTCTCCAGCATATCCGCCATATTTGCTTCGACTATAAATTCCGTGTGTTTAGTGCCGTACATCTCAGCCACCTGTCGGGCGTAACCGAGTTCAGAAAACCCGGCTTCCTTGAAACCTATGGAAAAAGTCTTTACCGGCTGGTCGGAGCTCCTGGCCATCAGCGCTACTACGACTGAAGAATCTATCCCGCCAGACAGAAAGGCGCCAAGCGGAACCTCAGATATCATCCTGATTTTGGTGGCCTCAAGAAGTTCGTCATAAAGCTTTTCCTTTACTTCATCCAGCGGCAGATCCAGCTTATTGGCGCCGAGCGGCAGGTCCCAATATCTTTCAATCGTAACTTTCCCGTTCTCCAGCGTCAGGATAGACGCCGGCTCAAGTTTTTTCACGCTTTTAAAGATGCTGAGCGGGCTTGGGATGTACTGGAGCGTGAGGTAGGCGTCCACGGCGCGCAGATCTATGTCGCGGGAAACGCCTTTGACCGCCAGGAGCGCGTTTAATTCCGAGGCGAAAGCGAGAAATGTTCCGTTCATGGAATAAAAAAGAGGTTTCTTGCCCACTCTGTCCCGGGTCAGCACCAACCTTTTTTTCCGGCTGTCCCAGATCGCGATGGCGAACATCCCCCGGAGCTCTTTGACGAAATCTGTCCCCATCTCCTCATAAAGATGGATAATGGTCTCGGTGTCGGACTTTGTTTTGAAGACATGCCCTTTGAGGATAAGCCGCTCGTGCAGCTCCTGAAAATTATAGATTTCGCCGTTGAAAACTATCCAGATGGAACCGTCCTCGTTGGAGATGGGCTGATGCCCCGTGGCAAGGTCTATAATGGAAAGCCGGCGCATGGCCAGTCCGATATTGCCTTCGGAGTGAAAGCCTTCGTCGTCCGGCCCCCGGTGCTCCAGAAGATCGTTCATTTTTCTGAGCTCTTCCTTTGTGACGGGCTCAGTGCCGGCGTAATTATATTTTCCGCAGATTCCGCACATATAAGCAACTTCCTTTTATCAGCCAGTGTAGCGCTAAAGCAGTTTAGATGCAAAACCCATAAGCTAACGTGCTTTGCCTCTAGACTGCTTTGCGTCTAGCGCCTTTTATATATCTCTATCAGCTCATCCGTGACTTTTGCCATGGAATAGGTATTCACGGCTATTTCACGCGATTTTTCACCCATTCTTACCGCCAGATTGCTGTCGACGATATATTTTCTCAAACACTCTTTTATCTCACCACGGTTCAATGGATCAAAAAGACATCCGTTCTCTCCCTCTATAACCGCTTCTCTGGCCCCGCCCACCCGGCTAGCCATAATGGCCAGGCCGCAAGACATCGCCTCCAGCATGGAATTAGAGAGCCCCTCCGCTATAGACGGCAGGATAAAAACGTCGGCGGCGCTGTAATACGGCAGCAAATCATGCTGCACGCCCGTCAGCGTCACGCTCTCTTTAAGCCCCAGGCTTGAGACGGCATCTCGTATCTGCCCTTCTTCCGGGCCGGTCCCGACTATCACAAGGCGTATTTTTGGTTTCAGCATTGCTTCTGAAAATATCTCAGCCCAGAGTTCAACAAATTCCTTTATTCTTTTCTTAGGATCAAGCCGGCCCACAAATAGGAAAATTGGAGCGTTATCAAAGCCAAGCACGGTCTTGGCGTTTATTTTTGCCTGATACAACACCGGCGCGTATTTAAGCGTATTCACCCCGTTACGGAACCGGATCAGACGCAGCCCTCTGAACTCCTCCATTCCGCTCAGCCAGTCGAAAACTTCGCCGTTCAGCACCATAAGCCGCGGCTTGGAGAACTGGAAAAATTTAAGTTTCATGCGGCCCAGAATATTTTTTCTTGACAGCGTTATTTCATTTTGTTCTTTCCCATCGGCAAGTTTCACCAGCGTTTTTTTGCCGGTAAACCACCCGGCCAGCAGCGCGGCTACGGTGTGAGATGAGGCTATATGAACATGCACAACATCGTATTGCGCGGCATGTTTTAGAAGATAAAAAAAACTTCCGGCCATAAAAGAGCAGGTGTCCATAAATCCCGAACCCAAAACCTTCAACCTTACAACTCGCACGCCGCCCATCATTTCTTCAGCCGCGGTATCTCCCACACGCCGGGTAATAACCGTCACCCGGATCCCCCTTGAAACCAGCGAGCGCGATAATTCAAGCGCCTGTTTTTCCGCGCCCCCGATGGCCGGTGAAAAGCTCTGTATCAGCATCAGAACGGATTTTATCTCTAGCATAATCAACAGTCGGTAGGGTCAGCCCTGAGCATAGATCCTTAACCCTTAATCCCGTCAATCTTTTTCCCCGAAAATTGCGCCCACACCTTGCCGAGCGACTGGCCCATCTGGTAAACGAATATCATGCCGGCGACGGTGACAAAAATATACCCAAGCACATGCACAAAGGTGGCGTACGCGAAAGCCACTTCCCGGTTCACTCCCCAGGAACCGGCCACTTTGGCGATGGCAAATTCAAAATTGCCGAAATACCCCGGCATGCCGGGGATGGATACCGCAACCGCGGAGCTGAAAAGCAGGATCACACACCTGAAACCATTTACTATGTCGCTTATGCCGAAGGCGCGGGCCACCAGGTAGAAGTTCAGCGCGTCAAGCATCCACTGCCCGGCCGCCAGCGCGACCACGGCGGCCGCGGTCTTAAAGGAATGGAAGGCTCTGACCCCCAGGGCCAGATGCCCCAGCCCTTTGGTTACGCGCGGAAATTTATTGAAAAATCCGGAAAAGAACCGGTGGGTCATGATTTCATCTATAAACACCAGTGTCAGCAGGCCGGCCAGAAGCCCCCCGAGCAGGACCCAGAAATAGCCACCGTAGCTGATGAAACCCCCGGTAATGCCGCCTAATCTGGCCGCCAGCACGAAGAGGATGACCAGAACGATGGTATCCAGCGCGCGCTCAACAAGGATCGTGGCGAAAACCGTAACTACCGGGATACCGAAAAGCCCGGCGCCGAAAGTGCCGCGGACTATTTCGCCCAGACGCAGCGGCAGAACATTGCTTAAAGCCAATCCCGCGGCTTCCAGCCGAAACGCGTCCCAGAACCGCACGGGCCTGGCCGGGTCAAGCAGAAGTTTCCACCTCAGCCCCCTAAGGGACATCTCCAACAGCACAACAAAAAAGGCCGGTATTATGATCAGAGGATTGACGCGCGAATATATTTCAGCCAGCTTGCTGAAATTAATATTCCTGAAGGCAAAATAAAGTAATGCCGCGCTGATTACCAGGCCGCCGATGATGGATAATTTGGTTTTCATAAAAAAATGCCGGGCATTTTTGCCACTCGCCATATGCGTTATGCCATACGCAGAAACCTCAAATCAGATACTCTGTCGCGCTATCTCTGAACGTATAGCTTCTTTGACCGCTGTCTTTCTGCTTATGGCTTACGGCCTTATAGCGCGGCTGGAACAGCCGCTTACGCAGCGTCTATGCTCCTCAGGAACGCCTCTTCTGCGGCGGGTCGGCCCAGAAACTTTTCCACCTGGCCGGCCTCGTCGTAACTTCTGCCCGGCGCGAGTATAAGTTCGCGGTAGCGGGCGCCGGTGGCGGGATCCATGATCCCTTTCTCCTCAAAAACGGAGAAAAGGTCCGCCGCGATCAACTCAGACCAGAGATAGCTGTAATAGCCGGCCTCGTAGCCGCCCATCAGGTGGCCGAAACTCGCGGCCGGGTGCGTGCCGGAACTCATCGGGATGAGGGATATTTTTTTCATCAGCTTCTCATAAAGCCTGGTGGTGTCCACCTTTCCTTTAGCGGTGTGATACCTGAGGTCAAGAATGCTGAAAAAGATCTGTCTGAGATAAACCAGCCCTGAGTCCATGTTTTTAGTGCTTATGATTTTTTTTATGAGGCCGTCCGGAAGTTTCTCTTCCGGCCTTTTATAATGCCCGGAGACCTGCTTAAGAACTTCGCCGTAATAGGCCCAGTTCTCCAGCATCTTGGAGGGCACTTCCACAAAATCGCGCGAGACGCTGGTGCCGGAGAACTTGCCGTATTTAGCCTTTGTGAAAATATTATGCGTGACATGGCCGAATTCGTGGAACAGCGTCACCAGATCGTCGAATTTCATCAGCGAAGGAGCGCCGGCGCATGGGCTGGGGAAATTAGCCACGATAGCCGCGGCCGGCACGATGTAGGCTCCGTCTTTGTCTTCGCGGCCGTGGCGCAGCCCGAAGCACGCGGCGTGCTTGTACTTTCCGTCGCGCGGGAACAGGTCAAAGTAGAAATAGGCGGCCGTGGACCCGTCAACATTTTTCACCTTGTAAGCGCGCGCGTCCTTATGCCATACGGGCAGATCCGCCGGCTCAAACTTTACGGCGAACACGCGCCCGAAAACATCAAACATCCCCTTGATTACGGTCTCCAGCGGAAAATATTCCTTTATCTTCTCGTGGTCCAGGGCGTACTTTTCTTTCTTGAGCTGGTTGTTATAATAGCGCCATTCCCAAGCGTCCAGTGTCTTATCCAGCCCGCCGACGCGCGTGTTCTTCAACTTTGCCCGCTGGCGCAGTTCTTTGCGGCCCTTCTTCCTGAGCTTGGCCCAGGTGCGTTCAAGAAACTCTATTACATTAGCGCTGTTCTTGGCCATGCGGTCGTCCAGCATGTAATCCGCGAAGTTAGGATAGCCGATAAGCACGGCGATCTTGCGCCTGAGGACGATTGCGTCTTCCATCAGCCTGACATTGACAGCAGCGCAGCGGTCGTTGAACATGGCTTCCAACCGCTTTCTGGCCCCGTCCGATTCCGCGTTGTCCATGAACGGGATATAATCCGGATAATTCATAGTGACGAGATACTTGCCGTCCGAATTTTTTTTAAGGCGGCTGATAAAGTCTTCCGGCATCCCCTTCAGCTCTTCAAGGGTCAGTTGCAGGCTATCGTTGACTTCGCGCAAATTTTTGGAGAAACTGAGTTCCAGCTCTATAAGCTCCTTCAGTAGTTTTTTGACCTTGTTCTTTTTTTTGGGCTCCAGACCGAGGCCGTTCTTTTTAAAATCCAGCAGAGTTTTTGAAAGCAGGCGGCTTTCAACCTCCCCGAGTTTCTCTCCTTTGGCGGCGTATTCGTTTAGAGCGTTAAAAATATCCTCCCGGGTAAAAATATCCACCGAATATTGGCTGATCCTCAACTCCAGCTCCTGCGCGGCTTTACGCACTTCGGCGTTATCCGAAACATAAGCCATGGCTATTGGGATGTTAACAGCTTCGCTGAAATCGCTTACCGCGCGCTCAAAAGCCAGCACAGTGTTATTGAAATCCCGATTTTCTTTGGAGAGGAGAGCAAGACCTTTTACGCCGGACTCAAAATCGTTTATGACCTTGTCGGCCAAAGCCCTGATGCTCTCAGGTGTATAATCAAAAACAGGAGCGTTATCGTCCATATGTCCTCCATCTACGCCAAGACTTGGAATGATTCGTAACGAATGTCTATATTATAGCCCTAATTTCATCAGTTGGTAAAATTGCCAAAGCGCCGCCCATTCCCAATCGTTTTCAGATTATGGCATAAGACCCACACCGCCATGGGTCCTAAAGCGGCCCTTTCTGGGCCTTTGGCCCCTTATGGCCCTCGGGAATAACGGGTAAACTATATTTATAAATAATGCGGAGGCATCAAATGAAAAAAATTATCGGCAAAATCGCTATAGCCACCCCGGCTTTCCTGTTTTTTATAGTTTCAGGTTTAAAGGCGCAGAACTCTTTCAACCTTAATGAAATAAACGCGGATGAAATAAAGGCCGCTATCGCGGCTGATCGGTTCGCCGCGCCCGCTTCCCAAAAACAAATAGCCCCGTCAAGGGCCGATATTCAGAAAGAGTGGACCATAATGGTCTTTATGAATTCAAAAAACAACCTCAGCCAAAGCGCCGCGTTTGGACTTGCCGGCAAATGGGCCGAAAAAGATATAGCCGAAATGAAAAAAGTCGGAACCACCGACAAAGTAAACGTGGTAGTGGAATTCGGCACCACGGGCAAGGGCTCAAAGCGCATGCTGGTGGGCAAGGGTGGCCTTTTCTCCAGCGGCGAAAAAGTTTACAGCCAGGACCCCAAAGCCGACATGGGGGACTATAAGCGCGTTATAGACTTCGTAAAATGGTCCAAGCAAACCTTCCCCTCCAGGAAATATATGCTCATCCTCTGGAACCACGGCCTCGGCTGGATAGACCCGGTGATGGAGATTCCGGGGGCCGGAACCGCCACTACCGACAAGGGCATACTTTTTGATGATGAGACCAAGAACTATGTCCGCACCGGCGAACTGGGCGAAATACTGCGCCAGGGCGGATATGTGGATGTGTTCGCCATGAACGCCTGCCTGATGCAGATGGCCGAAGTGGCCTATGAAGTTAAGGATAACACCGGACTGATAATAGCCTCTGAAGAGACTATGCTGGCCTACGGCTTTGACTACGAGAAACTCCTGAACTTTATGAACGCCAACACCGGCGCCGACAACGTGCAAATAAGCGATTTCTTCATCAATTGGGAGCGCGATTTTTACGCGGAAGGCGCCAGCGTGGGCTTCGCGCATATGCCGCTTAATACCATAACAGCCACCATTTCAACCCTGCGCCCGGCTGCACTTAACGACCTGCCGGCCTACCTTGACGCCTTCGCGGGAGCGGCCATGCGCAATAACGAAACTGAGGCCGTAAAAACCGCGATAGCCGGAACGATCCGCTTCGCCAGCCTCGATCCGAAGAAGGACAAGAAGAAGATGATAGCCCCTTACGCAGATCTTTACGACTTTGCCGGCATAACGGGAGCTAACGCTAAGAATCAGGAAACCCGCCAGGCCGCCGAAAGCCTGCGGACCTTCATAAAAAACAAGCTTGTGATACGCAGCCTGGGCCTTAACAGCGACACCGTAAACGGCTACGACTACGGTAAAGTGGGAGGCATAGCCATCAATATGACCATGAAAATAAAACCCGTGCCCCCTCAACTGGCAGCCGTCTCCCAAACCAAGTACGCGGACCTGGCGCTTTCCAGGGCCTCACAGTGGGATGAATTCGTGACCTGGACCGACGCCGTGTGGAGCAAGTGAGCCCCGCGCTCTCCGCATTTTTTATTTTTTTCGGCTGTTTCGCCACGCTAAAGGAGTTGATTTAAATCTTTTCCTGAAAGCCGATATAAATCCGCTGACTGTTTTATAGCCGACAATGTCGGAAATTTCGCCGACGGAATATTTTTTATTGCGGATCAGCGCCAGAGATTCATCAAGGCGCCGGTCAGCGATATAGTTAAACGGTGATTTCGAAAATTCTTTGCTGAAAACCCTTAGCAATGTAGCCTCGCTGGTAAGAGCGTGTTTTGCCAGCTCGGTCATCGTCACCTCGGAAAAAAGATGGGTTTCTATATAATTTAACGCCCGCTTAAGTATCGGAACATTATCATACAAGCTGCCCGCCTCCAGATTAAAAACATTCTTTGACGGTTTAAATGTTTCCGCGATGTAATAAATTTCCTTCAAAATTTCCGTCTCCAAAAACGCGGTCGCCTCATTGGCGCTGTTGCCGGCCTCAATGCGCTCAAAGATAAAGCGATGGACGATTTCATTGAGCCAGTTCGTCCGCTTAATTATTTTTGTCTTGCCGAAAACAGCAAGAAGTGATTTGGCGGGGATCTTGTAAATTTTCGCGGTTTTTTTAATCAGCGCACGACTTGGGCATAATACCGCCAAATGCGATATCTCGGTTACGGATTTCAATCGGATCCCGGTTCCTGCGGGGATTAGCATGGTCGCAAGCGCGTCAAGCTGAACGGGAGGATTGGAGCCGGGAATCGCGACGTCAATTATTGAATGACATCTCGCGAATATGAGCGCTGGGCGCGGCAAAGCCTCCGAACTCGCGAAATCAGGCCCTACCTTGTAATAAACTATCCCCAATGAAGATTTAAGGTCCTTAAATTCATCCACTATCAGGCCTTCGGCCTGAAAAGATATGTCCTTAGAAGAGACGGACTTTAATTTGTGTTCCGGTGTTGCGTTCATATCTCCAATACTAGCAATTAAGCAGGCCTTTTGTTTTGCGCAAACCCACCGGATTATTTTTTGAGGATATAGCGATACCGTATTTTTTAATTCCCGCGATATAATATTTTTGTAGTCAAATCCCCAGAGGAGGAGTATATGAAAAAGAAAGCGATCCTGTTGTTGTTCTGCGTCATGCCTATTTCCGCGGCAAGCGCGCAATTTGCCCCCGGAGACCAGACGGTGACAACCTGCTCTGACGGACCATCATTCTACGCTGAAGTTAATACGCACGCCAACAGCGTGTATAAAGTGTTCGGCTATCGCGCGAACGGTAAACTGGCAAAACAAGGCCCTGATGTTATCAACGCCTGGGTGGGAGTGGAGACAAACCCCTTGATTTTGCCTCTTAAGAATACAGGAGCGGGCTATATGCTCAAGACAAACGATCCCGGCATATCCCCCAAAAAGGCGGAGATGGCCTTTTTCATACGGACCGAGTGGGATAATAACGGAGGATATAAGGCGAATTACCACCCGTTCAGAACATGTGAACAATTTAGCGTTCCAGATTCTTTCGCCGGCGGCGATATTTCCAAGGCAAGCTGGGAAATTGTTTTAAAAGGCTTCGCGCAGGAGCCCTTTAGAAGGGAGACGGTAAATGGTAACTGCGTGGACAATACAGGCGGACACGAACTTACCTATTGTTCTAATCGTTTGACAAAATCCGAATGTGAAACCCCGGATGCGCGCTGTCGCTGGCAGGCTTCAGAGTTCCAGTGGCCGCCGGCCAGCACTGATCATTAATTCTTAGACAAAAAGACTGACGCCGACTTTCCTTTATCCGGCTCTCTTAGCCGAGATGGCTTTAACAACGGAAGGCGGCGCCAGTTTTGAAACGTCGCCTTTAAAATGAGCGATGTCGCGCACCACGCTTGATGACAGGTAGGAGTAGCGCTGTCGCGGCATGAAGAACACGGTCTCTATTTCGCGGTAAAGAGTGCGGTTGATTCCGGCTATCTGAAACTCATGCTCAAGGTCTGAGATAGCCCGCAGGCCCCGCACTACAACCTTGGTTTTTTTGCGTCGTACATAATCCACCAGCAGCCCCTCAAAATAGTCCACTGTCACATTTTTTCTGCCTTTCAGCACGGCCTTAAGCATGGCTACGCGCTCCTCAACCGTGAACATCGGTTTTTTCGCGCTGTTCACGAAAACGCTTACGATTAACTGGTCAAAGATCTTTGAGGCGCGATCTATAATATCAAGATGCCCGAAAGTTACGGGGTCAAAACTGCCCGGATAAACGGCTACCTTTTTTTTCATGCGTTCTCCTGACTTAACCCCCTCATTTTTTCCAAAGAAAGCCAAAGCATCGGGGTGAAAATCCATTATACAAAAATGCGCCGGCCGCGGCGGGGATGATAGCATGCCGAAGTTTGAATAATACCGGGAAAAGGTGATAAGATTAAATCAGTTCCACCAATAGCAGCCTGCGGATCCGGCGAGGTGCCGCGGGTGGAGCAATGTTCTGGTAAAAATGGGGAGCCGCAAAATGAAACCTCTCATCCTTTGTATTTGCCTGCTATCTTCTTATACGCCCGTGCTTTACGCCCAGGGAACGGACACTCCTCTCATGCCCTACAGATTCGGGCACCTATGGGGTTACGCGGATAAAGCTAAAAAAGTCATTATCCGGCCGCGCTTTAATTTTGCCTGGCCATTCCGTGAGGGCCTGGCCATGGTGATATCCGGAGGCAGATACAATTATATAGGCACGGCCGGCAAACTGATATCACCAATATCCTACCAGGCTGCCGGGGAATTCAGCGAAGGTTTGGCCCCGGTAAAACTGAAAGGCGCATGGGGGTATATAGACAAGACCGGGCGTACCGTGATCCCTTTTGAATACGAAAGCGCTATGCAGGTGAGCGAAGGCCTGTCAGGGGCAAAAAAAGACGGGCGCTGGGGTGTGTTGGATATTACTTCCAAACGGTTCACTCCTACAAAATATGATGAAATCTTTCAGTTCAGCCAGGGCTTGGCCAGAGTAAAGACGGGTGGCTTATACGGATACATCTACAAAACCGGCGTTGAGGCCATTCCCCCCGTATATGAAGAAGCTTTTTCTTTTCAGGATGGTTTCGCTTCAGCCCGCCTGCGCGTGCAGTACGGATTTATCAGTCTGGAAACAAAATCTTTCAAGGCAAAAGAATTTTTCAACATCGGGCCTTATACCGAAGGTCTGGCGCACGCGGAAAGACAACTGGACGCATCCGGCCGATGCGGATACATAGACACGGAAGGACTTGAAAAAATACCATTTTCTTATTTTATGTGCGCATCTTTCAGCGAAGGATTAGCCCCGGTCTTAAAGCCGCGCAGCGGCAATATCTGCAAAGGCACCGTAACAAAGGCCTGCGACCTTCAGAAAACTAAATGGGGTTTCATTGATAAAACTGGCAAGGAAGTTATACCATTTAAGTATGATCAGGTCTCGGGCTTCAAAAACGGCGCGGCCAAAGCCGTGTTTGAGGGCAAAGTATTTTACATAGACAACACCGGCGCGGAATACTTCCAAAAATAACCACGGAATTATACGCGGAAACCACCCTTCAAGCCTGTTCTACAGGACTTAAAACAGGGATGCGTTTAATGCGCTGCGCGCGCCGTGCGCTCGGAAACCATTTTTGGTATTATAGGCGCAGGCACATTATTCTCGGCGCTTAAAGGAAATAAGCCGGTGACCCCCGCTTCTCACCCCCTTTCGGGAAAGTGCGGGATCAATATATGATCGTTCCCTCTTCTGTTGAAATGTTATCCGCTTGTCTCGCGGTCGGAACAGCGCAGTTGCTGATCACCCTGCGTTTCTTTTTTCGCGCCCGACCCCGGCCCGCAAAACCTTTCCGCGATCCTCCCGCCCGCGTGTCGGTTATTGTTCCCTGCAAGGGATCCCCGGAAAATTTAGAATCCAACATCAACTCCATTTTAGAACAGGATTATCCCGGTGAGGCCGAATATATTTTTGTCGTCCCGTCACGCGGCGATCCGGCTTTTAAAAAACTGGAGGCCATTCTTTCCCGGCCGGGGCCGCGCCGGAGCGTTCTCATATCTTCCGGCGCCTCAGCTTCAGCCTGCAGCGAGAAAATATTGAACATATTATACGGCTGCGAACATGTGTCGGAAAATTCGGAAGTCCTGCTTTTTGCCGATTGCGATCTTACCGTTCCGCGCGACTGGCTGACAGGCATGGTCCGTCCGTTGGAAAATCCCGATGTAATAGTGACCACAGCCCATACTTTACCCGCGCCAGCCCCGGATGATCTCTGGGGGCACCTGATGCAAGCATGGGTTTCCGGCGGCGTCATATATATGGAGCTCATGAATATCATTTCAGGCAACTCCCTGGCGATAAGCAGGAAGGATTTTGCGCTCCTGAATGTACCGCGCGCATGGCGGACTTCCCTTTGCGAGGACTTAACATTGACGCGATTGGTGAGGCGGTCCGGCAGGAAAGTCTATTTTGTATCCCGCGCGATCCCGCGCTCCATGGACAGCTGGGACAGGCGCCGGTTTTTTTTGATTCTGAATCGGTGGACGCTATATTTCCGATTCTACGCAAAAGCCGTATGGCTCCCGGGGGTTTTGCTTACTTTTTTCAAGTTTTATGCCGTCTGGTGGGCGCTGCAACGCGCCGAGTTTGTACCGGTAACGGCTCTTTTTTTGGCCGACATAGCGAACCTCTCCTTAATTTCACGCGCCTTTAAATCATGCTGGCGCGGCGACACTGGAAATCAGGCCAGGCTCTCCATCCGCGGTATTTTACGCGCCGCTATCTATTACCCATTGCTGGCTGTTTCGTTGCAACTCGTTTATGCTATTAATTTTATCGCTTCGCTGTGCCGGCGTGAAGTGGTTTGGGGCGGCTATCGGTATCTGATTCACTCGGCAGACCATATAGAAGCGAAACCCCTGTCATGAAACGATTAAATCCCTTTAGGCTCCCAGCTTTAATTGAGACTTGCGCGCTTATCGCGGCCGGCATCGCGACGGGAATTTGTTTTTGGCCCGGAAATTACGGCTGGCTGTTCTGGTTTGTTTTTGTGCCGCTTTTTTGGATAATTCTGAGAGGGGATTGGAAAACGGCTTTTTTAAAGGGCTGGCTCTTCGGCATTTTCGCCTGGCTGTCCGGAATATACTGGTTCATCTCGCCCCTTTTAAAATTCCTTGGGATTAATTTTGCGGCGGCGCTGCCGCTGCTCCTGGCCTTCTTCGCCTGGCACGGCCTCATGTTCGCCATCTTAACAGGCGCCGCAAGCGCTTTGAGTGATTATTTATTTAAGCGCATGGGTTGGCGCAAGGAGATCACCCTTATCTGGGCCGCCGCGCCTGTAATGGCGGCGGTAGAACGCTTTTTTCCCATGCTTTTCCCAGTTTATTTCGCCAACACCCAGTATTTTCATCTTCCGCAAGTGCAAATCCTGGAAGTTTTCGGGCCGCCCGGCCTGCTTTGGCTCATACTCGGGTTCAACGCGGCGGCTTGTCTTCTGGTAAAGACATTATGGGAGCGCAAATCTGAACCCATACCCAGCGGTTTGCGCGGCCTTTCTTCCGCCATAGCTATCTTCGGCGCGTTCTGTGGCCTGATCTCGCTTAACGAGTATTACGGGTCTCTGAGGATCAGACAAATAGACGCCCTCATGAAAACCGAAACCGCGCGCGGGCATTCCATCAACGTATCAGTAATACAGGGCGCCGGCCAGGTTGAAGATGCCGAAACACTTGGCGTATACCGCCGGCTGACGTCTGAAGTTTTAAAGACAACCGCTACCGATATTGTGATCTGGCCGGAATCCGTATATGACCGGATCGCCGAGTATGGAACATTCAGGGATTCCTCCGGAGAAAAATCAATATTCAATCCCGGCTTCGCGCGCACTTTAAAAGCCGAGGTCCCCTACAAGACGACGATGCTTATGGGGGCAAAGGGCCGTTTTACGGGCAAATCGGAAGGACCTCCGCCGCAGAGCGCGTCCAAGCGCAATATCGCGTTTATTACCGGCCCGGAAAGGGAACTTTTAGGATTGACGGAAAAGAGATATCTTTTCCCCTTCGGGGAATTCATACCGCTGGGCGGCCTCTTTCCTCGTTTATACAGGATATTCCCATACTCCGACGATATTTCACCCGGCGCTATTTCGGCGCCCCTGAACTTCGCCAAGGTCAAAGCGGGAGTGGTGATATGCTACGAGGACCTCTATACCGAAGCCTCAAGAAGATTCTCTTCAAAAGGGGCAAATGTTTTGTTTAATATCACTAATGAGGCGCGCTTCGGATACACCATGTCGCCCGAACAGCATTTAAATCTAAGCGCTTTGCGGGCCATAGAGAACAGAAGGTTTTTTATAAGAGCAGTAAACACCGGCATAAGCGCCGTGATAGATCCGACAGGGCGGGTTGTGAGAAGGCTGGAGGTAAAAGAGCGCGGCTCCATGACCGCCAAAATTCAGCTTATGGAGCATCGGACTTTTTACTCAAAACACGGGAACCTTTTATGCCTTTTCGGAATTTTATTGGTATCATTTTTTGTGTTTTTAGCCATGATAAGATCTCCCGGTAACGCCCGTTTATTATGAGACCTGTTTTATTTTCAGTGATGGGTTTTGATGTTTTTGCCGCACCCCTTTTCGCGGGCTTGTCCAGCCTGGCGGGGTTTTTATATTTTAAAGCTTCCGCGCGCCGCATGAAACTTTCGCTTGACGATTTCTGGAACCTGGTGCTCCTTATCGCGCTGGGGGTCGTAGGCGGCGCTCTTCTGTTTTACGCGATTTTTTACAACGGAGGATTGGCCAACAATCTGTCTTTTTTTGCTAAAACCAAAAGAATTCCGGGCGGTTCCTTCTGGGGTAGTTTCTGGACGCCTTTCGCCTTCGCGTATATCTATTGCCGCGTTAAGCAAATTGATTTTAAGAGGGTCGCTGATTCAATCGGCCTGTCCGCCGTCCTCGCCCTGGCCATAATGCGTATAGGATGCTTCATGCACGGATGCTGCCACGGCGCTGCCACGGCTCGCAGCTGGGGGGTCAGATACACCGACCCGCACTGCTCCTCGTACAGATTCCTGTCAGGGAAGGTCGTTCACCCCACCCAGCTTTATGAGTCTCTGGGCAGCCTCGCTATATTTCTTATGGTATATTTTGTTTTTGTAAAAAATGAACGCCTGAAGCCGGGCGGAGCGTTTGTTATCACGGTTGTTCTTTATTCCATTCTGCGTTTTTCCGTAGATTTTATCCGGGCCGGAGACGCTGGTATTTCCTGGGCGTGTCAGCTCACTACAGCCCAGCTTATATCAATAGCAAGCGCTGCCGGGAGTTTATTATGGTACCGCCGCTTATGACACAAAAAAACTACAAAAAGATATATCTGGCCGCGCTGATTCTGGTGTTCGCCGGCCTGGCGCTGCTGAGGGCCGACCTGGTGACTGGCGCCTGCACCTCAACTTTGGCAAGCCTCGCGGCGGGCTGGGGGCCGAGGCTGAAAGTTATTTTTGAGATGATATTGTTCGCGGCCATATTATTTCTGACCGTCCGCGCGATTCCGCTCGCCGCGGACCCACTAACAGATTGCCTCACCGTCTTAATCACCTCTTTTTTCGGCTTTTTGGCGGAGCTATGGGGGACACAGTCTGGACTTTGGACATATTACACCGGCGAAAAACCTCCGTATTGGATAGTCCCAGCCTGGGCCCTGGGCGTCCTGGTAGTGGAACGCCTCGCCCGCCGCGCCGGAGAACAGCCGGACGGCATTTTAGCGAAGTTGAACAGCGAACGTTTTTATTGGGCGTGGGTAGCCCTGTTTTACTGCGTTTTTGTGCCTTTTATCGCGACAAAACTGTCCGCGCCGGCATGCGTACTGCCCATACTTTTAACCGCGGCGATCCTTTTTCCCGGCAAAAAACACCGCATCAGATATATGAGGATTGTTTTTACAGGGACGGCCTGCGTTTTTTTTGCGGATCTGTGGGGAACAACCAATAATTGCTGGACCTATCACACGCAAGCCGCCCGCTTCGGGACAGCGTATGGGATACTATTCGGATGCGTGTTTGATTCCGCCATAGTCCTGGCCGGCATCAAAGCAGCCGAATATCTCAAACGAATATCAGGACGGACACCTGCCAATCAATAGTTCAGCCGCGCAATGTAAATCCGGCTTCGCCGTTTTGTTTTCTTAACCAGACTTGATCTCTGAAGCGGATGCCACATTATTTAAAGACTCCCATAAGGCATCCTGCGGCTTCTTGACTGCATTGTTCCTTTGTTATATTATTAGTGTGTCGCACGGGAACAAGCTCGTGCGAGACAAATTTTACGGAGGACTTATGGAAGAAGAGAAAAAAAACAATTGGGCTATATGGCTGATACTGCCTATCTGCGCTCTAACCGCGATATTACTGACAAAATGGTTTCTCAGCAGCAATTCCGGTTCTCATGCCGGTTTAACGGAAGAGTACAGCGCGGAAGAGATTCCCGTAACCGATGAGGCCTCAGGTTTCGAAGAGAGTTCGGAACCTACTCAGAACGAAGCTAAAAGAACAGAATCGGAACCGAATATGGCACAAACCCGACCTGCCACCAGATCCGCGGCGGCGCAGGTCCGCGGGGACGAAACTTCGGCAAAAAAACTAACTGAAGCGGAGTTTCTGCGCAAGCATGGCCGCGAAATCAAAAAGTATCAGGCCTATCTTTATCGTCTTGGGCTGAAATACAAGGCGCAATATCCGGCGCTTCGCAAGCTCAATGCCGATTTTTCAAAAATGGACAGGTATATGGCGCTGAAAAAACAATACGACAAAGATAAAGACGCTTATAAATGGGCTCGCGGAACTATAGCGCTGCCGGAAGTGCGCAATAAGCTGATAAGAGCCAGCGCTGACCCGGAAGTGGTGAAGGGGATATTATCGGTATCGCTGGAGGCGATGCGCAACCCTCCACCGGACGCAATATATAATGAAGTAATGAACTTCTTGTGCGCGGATAAGCAGGCCTCGCCTTATGTGGACGCCATGTCAATGACGGTTGTAAGCAACATGGCCTCAAGCCTTCCCTCCGCGATAACACCGGGGATGGATCTTACTCCTCTTCAAAAAATAGGCGAGCAAATATCCGCCGGCCGAACCCACTGATCCCGACATCGGTTGGATACACCAATTCACAAAAAACAAGTCCCGTCCCAAACTTTGGGCGGGACTTGTTTTCACCTATCTGTGGTGACTATGCGAAACCCGGGCTAACCGCAACAACCGCTGCTCTTTCCACTGCTGCTGCCGCTGCTCCCAGTGCTATCTGTTGTTGTCGTCCCGGTGCTGCTGGCATTGGCACTCCTGACCACACCCATCGAAATAGCCATATACCCGATAGCAGCAAAGGCAAACAGTACGGTAAAACACTTCATCATTCGAGTTTTCATATCAATTCTCCACAGCCATGTGATTCCCACTATGTTTTTAAAAACAACACCACCCCCCTAACACACAAATACAGGGGGAGCTTATTATCCGAAACATGTATCCGTCCGTAAGACGGCCGCTATGAAAGCCTTATATAGGATAAACTCTAACCGCAACATCCGCCGCTGCTACCGCCGCTGCTCTTTTTGTCCTTCTTATCCTTTTTCTTTGAATCGCTGCTCGAGCTGCCACTCGAGTCAGTGGTAGTGTTGCTGCCGCTCGTGCTAACCACGCTGCTGGTCGAAACATCATCGGCATTGGCCACTCTGACCCGCCCCATTGAAACAGCCATATACCCGATAGCAGCAAAGGCAAACAGTACGACAAAACACTTCGTCATTCGCGTTTTCATATTATCCTCCACAGTCGTAGTTATAGCATACAGCCTATTTTCGAAAAAGTCAATAGCGTTTTCAGAGCGTTTTACGCCATTAATTAATGCATCGGCCCCTCTTTACAAATTGTCTCTGGCCTGTCATAAACTTAACGCCGTCCCGTACCCTTGTTTTCCAGCTGTTTTTTAAGCATTTCGCCCAGCGTGCCCATGGTCTCAGATCCAGCGGCTCCGGATTGCTGATAGCTCTTCAGCGCGGCGGCGTCTTCGTCCGCTTCGCGGCTGATATCAGCCGGCACTAACGATATTCTTTTACTTTCACGGTCCACCGACTCAATTTTGACCTCTATGCTCTGCCCCACTTTTAGGACTTCGTCCGGGTGCTGTATCTTTTTTTCACCGCTTAGCCGGGAAACATGTATAAGCCCATCCACCCCTTCCCCTAGGGTGACGAAAGCGCCGAACGGAGCCAGCCGGGAAACGGTCCCGGTCTGATACGAACCTGGGGGCCAGGTCTGAGCGGCCAGATCCCAAGGATCCGGTAAAGCGTCCTTCAGACTGAAAGACACTCTGTCATTCTCCCAATCCAGTTTCTTGATTATGACCTCAACGGTCTGACCAACGGAAAGTATATCACCAACATTCTCTGTCCTGCTCCAGGCGATCTCGGAAACAGGAAGCAGCCCCTCCACTCCGCCTATATCCACAAAAGCGCCGAACTTCTGAATGGATGTCACGGAACCTTTTATCTTATCCCCTTCTTTCAGCGTGGCTTTCAACGCCCTCGCCGCCGCCTGACGCCCTTTCTCCACTATACCCTTACGGGAAAGAACGACGTTCCTGTCGCCGCATTCTATGATTTCGAAAGTCAGGGTTCTGCCTAAATAATTCTCTTTATTTTCATCGCGGCGGAGGCCCATCTGTGAAAACGGACAGAAAGCGCGCGCGCCGCCAAGGATAGTGATCTCGAATCCGCCCTTTAATTCTTTAGTCACCGCCCCCTCAACCGGAATGCCGCTGCGGAAAGCGTCCTCAAGCTGTGCCCGCGCCGCGGGGCCGGAACCGATCCTGGTTGTAAAGTGCATTTCACCATTCTCGGAAAACAAAAACCAGGCCCGGATCTTGTCACCCTCTTTAACGGACAGGTTCCCCTTACCGTCCAGTAGTTCTTTTTTATCCAGATATCCCTCACCCTTGCCCCCCACTTCCAGAAACGCCCAATCGGCGGTTATTTTAACGATCGTTGCCTCTATCTTCTGGCCCGGCTCCATTCGGGAAGGCTCTTTATAATTTTTATCAAACATCTCCGCGAAATTTTCTTCGCCGCCATTCTCTTCCGACATATGCCCGTTTTTCATATTAATTCCCTTTTAGACGTAATATCTGAGCGTTACCAAATGTAAAATTTTCATCCTGGGCGGATAACCGTCTTGCCGGGCTCAACGCCGTAAGCTTTGTAAACTTTTTCAGGGATACGCGCGGGGCGGCCGGTCCCGTAATTTATCCAGACCCACAAAGTCAGCCCCTGGCAGACAAGCTTGCCGTCGGCAGCGTTCACTATCTCATACCGGCGGACGGACGAGGCTTTTTCCGCCGACTCTATCCATGTTTTTATGGTGACGGTGTCCTGCGGCTTCACCTGCGCCAGATAATCTATTTCATGGCGACGCACCACCCACCCCTCGCTCTCACTTAGTATTAATCCGCCGGACATCCCGCAAGATTCAGTGTGGCCCGTGGCCGCGTCCATAAACCAGCCCAGATAGACAAGGTTGTTCACATGGCCTAAACCGTCTATCTCATCAGGCGTGACTTTGTGCCGCAGTTCGAAAAAATTTACCATATTTCAGATGTTAAAGTATTTAGCTTTAGGATTATGGGTGACGAAAGCCGAGACTGAGGCTTCCGGATCCATCATATACATATCCGTAAGCGTTATTTTAACGTCGCTCTCCGGCTTAAGCAGGTTGAAAAGTTTTTTCTGGTCAGCCAGATCCGGGCAGGACGGATACCCGAAGGAATAGCGCCTCCCTCTGTAAGAAACCTTATGCAAAGGCCTGTCGGAGCGCGGCTCCGCAAAACCCCAGTCCTCCCGTATCCTGTAATGCAGCACCTCGGCGAAAGACTCGGCCAGACTTAAGGCCAGAGCCTCCACGATGTAAGACCGGAGGTAATTGCCTTTTGCCCGCTCCCGGCGGGCGAATTCCGCCACGCCATCACCGCAGGTGACAGCCATAAGCGCGGCATAATCACCATCTCCCCCGCGCTGAGAAAAGAAATCGGCTACGCAGAGGCGCTCGTCTTTATGCTGGCGCGGGAAATTCACGGTCTCCGCGGCTTCGCCCTCCGAGCCATAAAAGCACAGCCGGTCGCCGTCTGCGTTCACTTTGAAAAACTGATATACCCCGCGCGGTCTGATTATGGCCTCGCGCGTCACTTCGGCCTTAATATCGTCCACTATTTTTTTTGTCTCGTCAGCTTTTTCGCTGTTATTTTTTTTCAGTTTCAGAAAACGAAGGTTGAACAAGTCCAGATCCATATTGGCGAACAATTCGTTCAGGTCATACTCCCCGAAAAAATGCCTCGCGAGGTCCTTAGGAACAGGAATCTCATCCGGCCTGAACAGCCCGCCACGAAATGCGGGGAGCGGGATGCAGGGAGCAATCCCCGTCTGATCCGGCTTACGGCTTACGGCATATGGCTTATGGCCTATGGCATCCGATTTATGACCGCGGTCAACGATGTATTTGAGCGCGCTGTTGAGTCCATCCATGGCGTCGGACGCGTAGAAAACCGGGCCGTTATAAACCGGCGCCATATTAGTTTCAACGAATTTTGCCGTCAAAGCCGCTCCGCCGACCAGCAGGGGAACCGATATTCCGGCCCCGGCCAACTCACGGGCGGTGATGGCCATCTGCTCCGTGGAACGGACCAGCAAACCGGAAAGGCCGATAAAATCGGGGTCGTCCTTCAGCGCGGCAGCCACGATTGCCTCAGGCGCCACTTTAACGCCCAGGTCTATAACTTCAAAGCCGTTGGATTCAAAAATAATGCTAACAAGGTTCTTACCGATATCGTGAACATCGCCTTTAACCGTTGCAAGCAGGAATTTGCCGCGCTTAGGGATGTTGCCGGCCTTGAGCGCAGGTTCCAATTCCGACACTGCCTCTCTGACAGCTTCAGCGCTCTGCAGAACTTCCGTGACTATTAAATTGCCTCCTGAAAAAAGCTTGCCTACTTCACCCATGGCTTTCAGGACCGGCCCATTGATCACGGCTAGCGGCTTCATGCCACCTGCCAATAACGCTTTCACGGCCTCCCGGACCCCGCCCTTAGAACCATCTAATATCATTCCATAAAGCGTGTCTTCCGGAGAAACGGATTCCGACCGTCCGGCTGCCGTCACACCGCTATTTTTTTTCTCTCTAAAGTATGCGGCGAAGACCCCGGCAGAGTCCGGCGCGCGCGCCAGAAGCAGGTCCTCTGACAGCTTTAATTCATGCGCGGTAATCTGCGCAAACCGTTTGAGTTTTTCAGTATTAACGATAGCCAGGCCCAGGCCAGCCTTGATGGCGTGATGCAGAAACACGGCGTTCAGCACCTCGCGCCCGGCCGGGGGGAGGCCGAAAGAAACGTTACTCACTCCGAGTATTGTTTTTGAAAGCGGAAATTCGCTCTTAAGCTGCTCCATAGCTTTCAAAGTCTCACTGGCGCTTTTAACGTATTCCCCTCCGACGCCCACCGGGAATACCAGCGCGTCAAAGATTATATGTTCAGGCGCAAGCCCGCATTTTTTAGTAAAGAATTCATACCCGCGCCTGGCTATCGCAAGCTTACGCTCAGCCGTCAGAGGTATGCCTCTGTCTTTGTCTTCGTCTATCAGGCCGAACACCAGCTTGCCGCCGTAAAGTTTTATGAGCGCGGCGGTTTCGCGCGGTCTGCTCTCACCAAACTCAAAATTAACGGAGTTCAGGATGCACTGTCCGGGAGCGAGCTTAAGCGCCTCCTCCATCACCTTTAGATCGGTGGTATCGATCATAACCGGCGCCCGCACCGCGTGGAAAAGTCTGGGCAGGAAGATCCCGGCGTCTTCAAGTTCGTTTCTGTCGGGGTTTGACAGACAGATATCCAATACGTGCGCCCCCGCGCGGACCTGCGACTTAGCCATATCAACGGCCTTATCCCAGTCTCCCGCGGCCACGATATCCCGAAATTTCTTTGACCCGATAGAATTATTACGCTCCCCGACAAGCAGAGGCGGATCTATCTCACTGTAATAAAGGGCTTCTATGCCGGACACGGCCCAGGCACCGGCAGGCACGGAAGCGCGGGGCTTTAAACCATCAAGCGCGCCGGCCAGGGCTTTTATATGGTCCGGACCAGTACCGCAGCAGCCGCCGGCCGCGTTCAGCAGACCGGCCAGGGCGTATTTTTTTATCGTGGCGGAGAATTCTTCAGGAGTCTCGGTATATTTGCCATTCTCATCCGGCAGACCGGCGTTGGGCATTATGAATACCGGAAACCGCGAAATATTTGAAAGAGTCTCAAGGCGTAGAGCTAAGTCTTTTGGTCCGGTTGAACAGTTAAAGCCGAGGGCGAGCAGCGGAAAATGCTCCAGCGCCACGCAAACCGCTTCGATATTCTGTCCGCTCAGCATGGCGTTTTTGCGGTCCATGGTGACGGAAACTATCACGGGTAATCTGCGTCCGGCATTTGAAAAGGCTTTCGAGGCAGCCGCCAGCGCCGCCTTGATGTTGGAGATATCGTGCGCGGTTTCTATAAGCAGAAGATCGGCTCCTCCTTCCATCAGGGCCGAGATCTGTTCTAAATAAACGCCGGTGAATTCGTCGAAGGTCGCTCCGCCGGTCACGAAGAGCGCTTTATTGGTGGGCCCGATGGAGCCGGCCACAAACCTGGGCTTTTCCGGAGTGGAAACAGCCGATGCCGCCTCCCTGGCCAGCTTTACGGCGGCCAGGTTCAACTCTTTCACTTTGTCACCCAAACCATATTCGGAAAGCACGAAACGATTGGAGCCGAAAGTGTTTGTCTCCACCACATCCGCGCCGGCGGCGAGATAATCCAGATGCACCTGCTTTACGACATCCGGCCTTGAGATGGAAAGATACTCGTTTAATCCCTCATAGCCCCTGAAATCCTCCGGCTTGAGATTAAATTTGCCAAGATATGTGCCCATGGCGCCGTCAAAGATAAGAATCTTGCTTTTTAAAATTTGATGGAATTTTTCTTCAGTGTGCATTTATTCCGCCTGGGAAAGCTGAAAGCTAAGGCTTGAAAACTTGCAAATATTTTCTAATCTTTCGCCAATAAGACTTTTAAAGTATATAAAATACCGATTAGCCTGAAAGTTGCAGTTGTAACTTCCCGCCCGCATAGCGGGCGCCCATTCGGGAGACCTACATCTTCTCGGATACATCGCGCATAGCGCTTGATCCTCGCCCCGCTACTGCGGGGAATCCTGCAGAATAATTCTGTTCCTTAATTTCATCAATGAGATATACCTTAAAACTGCAGGATTCAGATTAAAAGAACAGTTCTTCGGCGTTGACGCAGGTGAATTCCGCCAGGCCTTCCGGCTTCACTCCGAGGTATTCCGCCGCAGCACGGCCGATTTCGGGAATGCTTGAAGGGTCGTTCCTTTTGCCGCGCATACTCTGCACCGGCAGATACGGGCAATCCGTCTCTAAAACTATATTAGCGAAACCCGCTTTTTTAATTATCGCGCGCAAGTCATAATTTTTTTTATAGGTAAATGTTCCGTTAACACCCAGGAACATGCCCAGGTCCAGACCCGCTCTGGCGTCTTCCCAGGTCCCTGAGAAGCAATGGAGAACCCCGCGCGCCCGCTTATGATTATTGAGAGTCCATTTTTCTTTCAACTTAAGGATAAGATCAAGATAAGCGTTATCAGTTTTGGCTTCTTTACCGTTCCTGGCGTGGAAGACGCAGACGCGGCCCGATGAGTTAGACATCTCCAGCTGGGCGTCCAGCGTTTTAAACTGGGCCTCTTTTTTGGAATTATCCCAGTAATAATCCAGGCCTATCTCTCCGATCGCGGCGCAAATATCTTTTTTCAAAAAGCCTGAAAGCTTAGTGAGATTTTCAGGTGTCAGATCTTCGGCGTATTGCGGGTGGATGCCAAAAGCGGCGCGCATCATGCCTTTGTGCGAGGCGCAAAGATCCTCGGCCGGCCCCCATTCCGCGGCGGCGCAGGCTATCTCGATTATTCTGGTTACCCCGCTCCTGAAAGCCTTGTCAATGACGCCGGCGCGGTCGGCGTCGAACGATTTATCGTTAAGATGGGAATGAGTGTCTATGAACATAATAGGCCGTAAAACGGAAATAATATCTGGCACATTCAATACCCGGATTATTGCTTTTTAGCGGCGGCGCGCCAGGTAAGGAATGAATGCATGAAGCCGTCCAGGTTGCCGTCCATAACCGCGTCTATCTGAGAAGTTTCAAAATCAGTGCGCATGTCTTTGACCAGCTGGTAAGGCATAAAAACATAAGACCGTATCTGGTGGCCCCAGCCGATATCGCCTTTCGCATCGTAATGGCGCTCCTGCTCGGAGCGTTTCTTATCCATCTCCACCTCATAGAGTTTGGCTTTAAGCATCTTCATGGCAGTCTCGCGGTTCTGATGCTGCGAGCGCTCTATCTGGCAGGCCACGACTATGCCGCTGGGGATATGAGTAAGGCGCACCGCGGTCTCCACTTTATTGACATTCTGGCCGCCGGCCCCGCCTGAGCGGAAAGTGTCGAGCTTTATATCTTTATCCTCTATTTTTATCTCTATTTCTTCACCGATATCGGCCAATACATCTATGGAAGCGAAAGAGGTATGGCGCCTTTTATTTGCGTCAAACGGCGAGATGCGCACCAGCCGATGCACGCCTATCTCGCTCTTAAGGTAGCCGTAAGCGTACTTGCCCTTTACAAAAGCGGTCACGCTTTTTACGCCGGCCTCTTCTCCCTGCAGAATGTCGGTGATGCTGAAAGTGAAACCCCTGTTCTGCGCCCAGCGCGTGTACATCCGAAGCAACATCTGGGCCCAGTCGCACGCCTCGGTGCCGCCGGCGCCGGAATGAATGCTGATTATGCCGTCCTCCTTGTCCAGGGGGTCTGAAAGTTTGAGCTCAAAATCCAGAGCGGAAAGGTTTTTTTCGGTTTGATTGAGGCCGGACATGACCACAGCCAGCTCGGCGGCGTCATTTGAGTCGCGCGCCAGCTCAAAGTGCACTTTAAAATCCTCAAGCTCCGTCTTTATGCCGTCTATGAGAGTTATATCTTTCTTGATATCGTTTAATTCTTTAAGGTGAGCCTGCGCTTTCTCGGTGTTGGTCCAGAAATCGGCTGAAGACGCCCCGGCTTCCTTTTTATTGAGCTCTTCGCGCTTCTTCTCGAGGCCGTAAAGCCGCGTGACATCTCCCAAAAACTTATCGAGATGTTCCAGTTTGTTTGCTATATCTTTAAATTCAAGTTCTGCCATATTTGATTCGGGGCGACATGAGCCCGGACTGCCGCAGGTTGCACGCTTAAAACTTCCAATCTCCTGGAAACTATTTGCGCGGATTCCCGCCTATCTATAATACAAAAAGTCTGTGTGATTTTGTAAAAACCATAACTTTGCCCGCACGGACAATGCAAGTGCCGGAGCAATACTCTTATTTTTTACCCATAATCTTTTCAATATCGGTCTGTGATCCTTTGTAGTCGTAAAGCGCCTGAATAAGAGCCTGCTTGGCTTTGCCGTAGGACACCGTGGCGTCAGCCACTTCCACGGGGCTGCCGAGCCCGGTTTCGTAACGGGCGGTGGCAATCTCCATGTTTTCCGTGGCCTGTTTCACCTGAAGAGTCGCGGATTCTATGGAATCCTCCGCGTTCTGCAAAGAGAGGAACGACTGCCGAGCCTCTAGGGAGATGAGAAGTTTAAGATTATCCAGTTTCATGCGGTCGGCGCTCAGGTTGTTCTCCGCTTCCGCCAGTTTATTATTATCCGAAAACCCGTTAAACAAATTCATAGACACAGCAAGCCCCGCGTTCCAGCCCTCGGAAAGCGGCGAGACGCTGCCGAAAAAATCATATCCGGCGAACCCTTTCAAAACGGGATAATAATTTGAGCGGGATAAAATTAATTTATGTTGGCCGGCTTGTATAACTTCTTCCTGCGCTTTTATTTCCGGATTAAAGCCGCTGGCCGCCGCCACTATATCGTCGAACGCGATCTCCAGCTTAACATAATCTAAGGCATCTTCAATAAAATAATCAGGAGCGGAGATCTTGTTCATGGCCGCGTTAAGCGCGGCGCGGGCGAGCTGAACCTGATGCTCCGCCTGTATAAGCTGCAGCCGGGCGTTGCTCAAATCAACCTCGGCCTTGGTCACATCGTATTTCGGTTTTGTTCCCGCTGAAAAATGCGACTGCGCCACAAGAAGCTGTTTATTGTATTGTGCGACAGTTTCTTTCTGCACCTCGCGCAGCCGCTGAGCCCCCAGCAAGCCGTAGTAATTCATCTTCACGTTCGTCACCAGAGAAAGCACGGCGTGCTCTTTGCCGCGCTGCGCGAAACCCAACGAATCGGCGCTGATTCCCGCGGCGGCCTTTGTCCGCCCGAAATCATACAGCATCTGGTTAACGGCAAGCCCCGCGGACCTGGCGTCATATGTGGCGATATTCGAGCTGAACAGATCGGCGATATTTTTATGCACCGCCCTGTTTACTGTATAACCGGCATTTATATTTGCCGACGGATACCAGCCGGCCTGAGCCTCTTTAAGACGGGCGCGACCGGCTCGAACCGTGAATTCCGCGCCCTTAATATCCGGGGCGTTGGCAAGGGCGATGTCGAGACAGCGTGACAGCGTCAGGGTTGACCCTTCCACCACCGTCAAATCAGCCGTCTCAGCGGACCGGCCGGATACAGGCTGCAGCGCCGGCAACAATATCGAGAAAAGAAAAAATTGTATTACTATTTTCAACATTTCGTCCCCGTTTTTCGGCAAGTTTCGGTTCTCTATGGTTAAAGTGTAAGGTTTCGCAACTCTTACAACTGTTTAAGCGTTATGCCCTCTATGATCTGGGCAACGCGCTCGACGCGGTTGAGCGCATCCTCAAGACGGTCATATATCTGCGACCACTTCACGATATCCAGTACCACATCAGCCTTGATATCCTGCTGTTCATAGAGCTCGCCCAGCCCCACAAGCAGAAAGCTTTCCGCCTCCCTGCGTATTTTCACCGCGCCGCGCGCCGCCTCCTGCGCGCCGGTGCCGCGGCCCATTATCTCAAGCATCTTCTGAATCTCGGCCGACATTCCCACAAGGTCTTTTGTCAGTTCCCTCGCGGAAGCCCGAATCTCCGCAAAACCGTAAAGGCCGATGCGCGCGGCGGCCGCCTTCACAGAGTTGCAGGACGATTCAAACGCCATATTGAGTTCGTGAATATCGCCGCGGTCGCCCTGCAGAATAAGAACGAGCGAAAGCTGTCGCGTTATCTCCCGCGCGTCCAGGTCGGCCTCAGACGCAAGAGCGTGAATGCGGGCGCACTTGCCGCTGACATCTTTGAACTCGTTAAAAATAGAATCTAGCACGGCGGCGCTCTCCGCAAGCCTCCCCCCCTGCCTGCGAAAAAGTTCATTGAACGGAAAGGCCGCGCTGAACAAACTATCCCCTGAGCGTCTCATAAACCGCCTCCAGCGGATCGCGCGCGCCGAGCGCTTCGCTGCGCCACCCAGCGGGACAATCCGTCCATGTAAACATAAAAGACCGGGGTTATATAAAGTGTGAACAACTGCGAAAACACAAGCCCGCCCACTACCGCGACTCCGAGGGATTGCCGGGCCTCGCCGCCAGCGCCCAGCCCCAGCGCGATCGGGAGCGTACCAAAGATGGCCGCGAAAGTCGTCATAAGAATAGGCCTAAAGCGCGTCAGACAAGCCTTGATGATGGACTGTTCGGAGCCCAGATTTTCGGCGCGCTCAGCCTCAAGGGCGAAATCAACCATCATAATGCCGTTCTTTTTTACTATTCCCACCAGCATAATTATGCCTACATAGGCGTACATGTCTAATTCCATGTTAAGCGCCTTGAGCGCGGCCAGAGCGCCAAAGCCGGCCAACGGCAAAGCGGTCAGGATCGTAAGCGGGTGGATAAAGCTCTCGTACAGAATGCCGAGTACCATGTAAATGAGTATCACGGTGATGAACAGCAAAAAACCCATGCTGGAAAGCGAAGATTTGAAAGCCTGCGCCGTTCCCTGGAAACCCGTGCTGATGCCCGCGGGCAGAATTTCGCGGGCGCAGCGGTTAATTTCTTCCATCGCCGGGCCGATGGAGGCCCCCGGTTTAAGGTTGAACGCTATGGTGGCGGAGGGGATCTGCCCCGAATGGTTCACTGAAAGGGGCGCGACCGTCTGATTAAGTTTAGCCACCGTTCCAAGCGGCACCAGATTTCCGCCGGAAGATTTAAGATAGAGCTTATCAAGCGACACCGGGTTCTGCCGGAACTCGGGCGCGAGCTCCGCTATGACATAGTAAAAATTAGTAGCGGTAAAAATGGTGGACACTTGCCGCGAGCCGTAAGCCGAGAAGAACGCGTCCTGCACCTGCTCAAGCGAGAGGCCGAGCAGCGAGGCTTTGTCCCTGTCAATTTCAATGGTAATCTTTGGCTTGCGTATCTCAAGGTCGGACTTCACATCCGTCAGGGCGGGGATAGAGCGCAGCCTATCCTCCAACTGCGCGCCATATTTATAGAGCCCGTCTATATCGGTGGACTGCAGCGTGAACTGCCATTGAGCCGTCGCCAGCCGCGAGCCGATCGAGATAACCGGAGGGTTCACAAGCGACACCACCAGTCCGGGCACCTGGTTCAGCTTAGGCCGGAGCCGGGCGATGATCTCATCCACCGTGTGCTTGCGCTGCCCTCTGGGTTTCAGGCTCACGAAGATTAGGGCCTTATTGTCTCCGCCCATGCCGACGATGGAAGCGAACTCAGCTCCGGCGATATCCGGATCCTGCAGCAAAATATCGTCCAGGATCTGCTGATGCCGCGCCATGTCGCTGAACGAAGTTTTATCGTCCACCTGTGAAAATATGCGGAAGAAATACTGGTCCTGCGGCGGAATGAATCCTTTGGGCAGGGCGCGAAAAACAATCACCATCGCTAAGGTGACGGCCGCGGTTAATAGCAGTGCCGCTCCGCGGTGATCCATCATCCGGCGCAGGCTCCTCTCATAAGCCCCCCGCAGCCGGTCAAAAGCCCGCTCGGTAGCCGTAAAAAATCGGCCGTGTTTTGTTTGAGCAAAACCGGCAAGCATGCGGGCCGCCATCATCGGAGTCAGCGTGAGGGAAAGAAAACCCGAACACAGGATAGCGGCCGTGATGCAGACGGAAAATTCACGGAAAAGGCGCCCAAGAATGCCATCCATGAACATGATCGGGATAAAAACTATGGCGAGCGACAGCGTCATGGAAAAAATTGTAAAGCCGATTTCGCGCGAACCCCGCAGCGAGGCCTCCATGGCCGTCTCCCCCGCCTCCATGCGGCGGATAATATTTTCCAGCACCACTATCGCGTCGTCAACCACGAACCCGATTGCCAAAGTAAGGGCCATCAGGGAAAGATTGTTAAGCGTGTAGCCAAGCAATACCATAAGCGGAAAAACCGCCACCAGCGACAGAGGAACCGTCAGACTGGGAATAATAGTGGGCCGCAGAGCGCGTATAAAAACAAATACCACCGCCACAACCAGCCCGATCGTCAGGAGCATCGTCAACTGCATGTCGTTGATTGATTCCCGGATAAACTCAGACTGGTCATAACAAAGGTTGAGGCTCATCGCGCCGGGCATGCCGGCCCTAAGTTCTGCAAGCTTAGCCTTTACCTTTTGAGCCACCATCACCGTATTGGCGCCAATCTGCTTGCGCACGCGAACGATAATGGCGGGGTGCCTTTTGCCGTCTTTATAATACGCGCCAGCCGACCGCTCGTTTTCCACACCATCCACCGCCCTACCCAGATCCTGTATCCGCAGCGGATATCCGTTCTGATAACTGACGATGAGCGAGTTATATTCCGCAGCGCTGCTAAGCTGGCCGTTTGACTCCAGCGTATAAGAGGTGCGCGGCCCGTTGAGCGTGCCGCCCGGCATATTAACATTGCCGTTCTGCAAAGCCTTTACGACCTCGTTAATTCCCACGCCGCGTTTGGCAAGGAGGTCCGGATTGATCTGCACGCGCACCGCGTATCGCTGCGACGGAATCAGATCCACCAGACCTACTCCGTCAATGGAAGAAAGATGGGCTATAAGAACATTCTCCGCAAAATCGTTAAGTGCCGTGACCGGCAGGCTCTCCGAAGTCAGCGCGATAAAACTTATCGGCATGTCGGCGGGATTAACCTTTTGATAGGTGGGCGGGTTGGGCATATTGCGCGGCAACACGCCCAGCGCGGCGGAAATAGCGGAATTGACGTCGAGCGCGGCGGCGTCTATTTTGCGGTTAAGAGAAAACTGGATATTGATGGTGGTGGCGCCAAGCGTGCTCGCCGACGTCATAGACTCGATGCCGGCGATAGTGGAGAATTGTTTTTCCAGCGGAGTGGCGACCGTGGAAGCCATGGTCTCGGGACTCGCCCCGGGAAGGGCGGCTGTTACACATATAGTGGGGAAGTCCACGTCCGGAAGATTATTAACTGGAAGTTTGCGGTAGCTAAGCAGTCCGAAGAGAAGTATCCCGCCCATGACAAGCGTTGTCATGACGGGCCGGCGTATCCAGATTTCTGAGATATTCACGTGGAATTTACCTGCCCGCGGGAGCGCCGCCGGCCTGGTCCGCGGCGAGCACCTTAACTTTGCGGCCGCCCTTAAGTTTATTCTGACCGTCCGTCACCACTATTTCTCCCGCCGCCAGCCCCAGGCTCACCACAGCGAGCGAACCATAAGCCCTGTCCACGGTAACCGGCCTAAGCTCGACAGTGTCGTCGGATTTCACGACAAAAACATAGCTGCCCGTCTGATTGGCCTGCACCGCTTCGGCCGGAGCCACGACCGCATTCGGGAGATTGGCGATGAGCACCACCACACGCACGAATTGCCCAGGCCAGAGCAGCGTATCTTTATTGGGAAACTCCGCCTTGAGCCGCACCATGCCGGTTCCCTGGTCTACGGAATTGTCGAGGAAGGAAATTCTCCCGTCATCACACTTCAGCGCTGTTCCGGGAATGGACACGGAGACAGCTCGGGCTCCGTGAGACATCAGACTCTTCATATCGGGCAAATATTTCTCCGACACCGAAAACACGACCTTCGCGGGCTGAATCTGGTTAATCTGCACGAGCCTGGTTTTGAAAGCCTCCACGACCGACCCTTGGTCGGCGAGAAAACTCCCGGCCCTGCCGGAAACAGGAGCGCGCACTTCGCAGTAGGAAAGATTTAGCCGCGCCTGCTCCGCCGCCGCTTTATCCGACTCCACGGTCTGTTCGAGCTGAACAGCCTCGGACTGACTTTTGTCGCACTCAGAACGGGATATCGCCCCCCTCTCCAACAGAAAAGTAAACCGCTCCGCCTGGGCCTTGCTGAACTTAAGCTTCGACTGGTTCACGGCAAGCTGCCCCGCGGCCTCTTTTAGTTTTTGATCAAACGGGGCGGAATCGATACTGAACAAAAGTTCCCCGGCGGCGACGGCCTGACCCTCTTTGAAATGGCTTTTAATAATCTGCCCGGTTACGCGGGGAAGCACCGGCACGGAGTTATAAGCTTCCACTGTTCCCACCACTTCCACGGTCACGGGGACGGTTTTTACCAAAACCTCCCCCACCCGAACTGCAACCTCAGGCAATCCTGCCGTAGTTTTGGAGTTTTTATCAGAACAGCCCGCGACAAAAAATGGCGTTAAAGCCGTTATAAAAAAAATAGGGGTAAATATTGATTTTCTCACTGATTTCCTCCAACTGGTAAACAGCCTCACTGCCGGAAGAGGGCTGCCGTCTTCGGTCCGAACACCCCTCTTACCCTCGTATTAGCTTTAACACCCTGTAATGAGTTGCTAAACAGTTACACCACATCAATATTCTACAAGATATTTGAATTAATGTACCGCATCACCCGCTTGGCGCCCTATCAGACGGCCGCTAAATTTAATAGAATTACTTTATCATGGGGAATCCGCTGAAAGATAAGAGGAAGAAAATAGACGCCATAGACAGCCTCCTGGCGGGGATGCTGGCCGAAAGGCTCTCCGTGGCCGCGTCCATGACTGGATTAAAAAAGAAGGTGCGGGACTCTGCGCGTGAAGCCTCCGTTCTCAGACGCGTGGCTAGCCTCGTAAAGAACCGCGAATTGCGGCCGGCAGTGTTGGCCGTATACCGGGAACTCATAAAGCAGGGACGTAGCCTGCAGCAAGCCACCAAACGACCTGGCAGATTAAAACCGTCAGCCTGACCGCGATATGATAATAAAACTCAAGCCGGGCATTAAAGCCAAAGATTTTGACCGCCTTTGCCACGCTCTCACGGAACTGCTGCCTTCCGTTGCTTTCATAAGGGGACGCGGTTTTATCACGGTGCAGACTCCCGCGCCCGAACTACTGAGCGAACAAAGCGCCGCCATCGAGAACCTCCCGGGCGTATTTTCCACGGAGTTTTCAATAGGCGAAGCCTGCCCTATGGTCGTTAAAGCCGCGCCGCCTGATCTGAACGCATTGTTCAAAAAAACTGATCGCAAAAATTTTATCCTGATAGCCGGCCCCTGCGCCGTGGAAGATGAAGCCTCCTATCTCGCTTCCGCCATAAAGCTCAAAGCTGCCGGGGCCTGCGCCTTAAGGGCGGCGATATTCAAGCCGCGCACTTCGCCTTACGCTTTCCAGGGCCTCGGCGCGAAAGGGTTCGGCATTATTAAAAAAGTCAGGCGCGCCACGGGACTTCCCGCGGTCACCGAAGCCACGTCGGAAAGCCAGCTTGCCGCCATCAGTAAGTTTTGCGACATCGCGCAGATAGGCGCCAGGAACATGCGCAATTACGAGCTTTTAAAGGCCGCCGCCCGCTCAGGCCTGCCTGTCCTCCTGAAACGCGCGCCGGGCGCCACGCTGAAAGAATGGCTACTCTCGGCTGAATACCTGCTTAAGCACGGCAATGGCGATGTAATACTCTGCGAACGCGGAGATTCCTTCTCAAAACCCGACCGGCGCGGCCTGAATCTTGAGATCCTCCGCGCCGCCCTTAAAGCCACAGCCCTGCCGGTCATAGCTGATCCCAGCCACGCGGCAGGCGACCGGGCGCTGGTGAGCGCCCAGGCTCTGGCCGCCGTTAAAGCCGGCGCCGACGGGCTCATGATAGAAGCCTGCCTGCGCCCGGAAAAAGCCCTGGTCGATGGACGCCAGACCTTGAATATCCCGGAATTCTCCGCTCTGGTAAAACAAATAAAAAAACTGAGAGGACTGTGATTATTAAAGCGGGACTGATAGGCTGCCCTCTAAAAAAATCCTTTTCTCCGCGCCTCTTCAGGCTCTTCTCAGACGAGCCCGGGGGGAAATATTCCTACGCCCTCATGGAAACCGGCGGACCCGCCTTGGCACGGACCCTAAAAAAAATAAAAACCCTCGGTTGGGCCGGCTTCAATGTCACTTTGCCGCTGAAAGAAAAAATTCTCCCCTTCCTGGATTCTTTAAGCCCCGAGGCCAAAACTATCGGGGCCGTGAACACCGTCCGTATAAGGCATGGAAAATTAGAAGGCCACAATACCGACGCCGGCGCCTTAAAACTCGCTCTTAAAGAAGCCGGGTGCCGGCTCCGCTCCAGAACTTGCGTCATCTGGGGGGCCGGAGGCGCCGCGAGAGCGGCCGCCTGCGTGATTGGCTCAGCCGGCGCAAAAGCGGTGGACATCCACAACCGCTCTTTTCCCAGGGCCGCCGCCCTCGTTAAATATCTTTCCGGAGTCTTCCCGCGAACAGCTTTCAGGGCGCGTAAATTAGCCGATGTTCCCGTTGGCGCCGCGACTCTTTTCGTGAACGCCACCCCGTTAGGCATGTATAAACCGCTGCCCGTTAATATGCGTTTTTCCGGCCCCGCTGGTTCTTTCTATCTGGATTTCGCCTACGCGCGGAGTTTAACGCCCTTTTTAAAGAATCGGGCCGGCAGAGTCATATCAGGCATAGACCTCCTGATCTACCAGGCCTTAAAAAGTTCAGAGCTGTACGGCGGCCGGCGCATAAAGGCCACCGAAATTGTAAAATTAAAGGATACCCTCAAGGCACGCCTTGAAGAGAGAGTGTGGCCGTGATAGTGAATAGTGAATAGTGGTCAGTCACCCCCCACTTATCACTTAACACCTACCACTTAACACTATCCTTTGGAGAACCTTATGCTTAGATATCTTACTGCCGGAGAAGCACATGGCCCGGCACTTATCGGAATCATGGACGGCTTTCCCGCCGGCGTAAAAATAGATAAAGATTATGTCGCCAAAAGCCTGGCGCGGCGCAGGACCGTGCCGGGCAGAAGTTCACGGCAGACCCAGGAAACAGATTCTTTCTACATCTCCTGCGGACTTTATAAAAACACAACCACCGGCGCGCCCGTGGCCGTGATGCTGAAGAATGTCAGCCAGTTCGCCGTATTGGATCCGTCTTCCGTGCCGCGGCCGGGACACGCTGATCTCGCCGGCATGCTGAAGTACGGCATCTCGGCTTCGGCCGTGATCCGTGAAAGGGCCAGCGCGCGGGAAACGGCCGTGCGCACCGCGCTCGGCGCGTTCTGCGTGCGGCTTTTGGAATTATTGAATATCACTATAACCAGCCGCGTAATAAAGCTGGGACATCTCCGGAGCGAAGACGCCGGCACAATCCTGCGCGAGCTGCAGCAGGCCGCGAAGTCGGGCCGTTCGCTGGGCGGGGTGCTGGAAGTAAAGGCGGAGAATCTGCCGGTGGGCCTGGGCTCTCACGCGCAGTGGGACAGGCGTCTCCCCTCCCGTCTCGCCGCGCAGCTCATGGGCCTAAACGGGGTAAAAGGCGTTGAGTTCGGCTCCGGCTTCGAGCTGGCAGCTATGCATGGCGAAGAAGCTCTGGATTTTTATAAAAAAGGAAACCCGCTAAAGCGGCTTACCAACCTGGCCGGAGGCATGGAGGGCGGAATGACCAACGGAATGCCGCTGGTCCTGCGGGCGGCGGTACGGCCGGTACCCGGCCAGGGCTCCCCGGTCCGGTCCATAGATTTAAAAACCGGGAAAACAGCCGTTGCCGCGCCCGGGCGCTCCGATATTACGGCGGTCTTTGCCGCCGCTGTCATCGCCGAGCATCTCATAGCTTTTGAGCTGGCGGACGCCGTATTGGAGAAGTTCGGAGGAGATTCCCTTAAGGAAATAAAGACCCGGGTGGACGCCTGGCGCAGGCAGACCGCGAAACTCCTGCGCGGAAGATGAAGAACATTTATCTCCTCGGCCTTATGGGCTCGGGCAAAACGACGATCGGCCGCGTCCTGGCAAAAAAACTCAGAATGCCGTTCGCGGACACGGATCTGCTGGTAAAAAACATTTACGGCCTGCCTGCCGGGGACTTTATAAAAACCCGGGGGCTGAAGGCGTTCCGCGACGCCGAGAATTCGGTCTTTAAAACGGTCGTCGGCTCCGGGGGACGCGTGATAGCGCTTGGCGGCGGAATAATACCAACCAGCGTCCGCGGGCCTAAGCTTAAAAAAAGCGGCGTGACGATATACCTCAAGTGCGCTCAGGCGGCGCTTTATGCGAGACTTATAAAAAATATAGCGCGCCGGCCTCTTCTCGGCGGCAGCCCGGAACAAGCGAAGCGCGCGCTGGCGCGCCTGCTCAAAAAAAGGCGGCCCTATTACGAGCAAGCTGATTTAAAACTGGACACCTCCGGACTGACGCCTGAAGCGGCGGCCGTTAAAATATGCAAACTGCTGGGCAATCATGAAACATATCTCCGTTAATAAAACTTTCTCATCCTCAAAGAGCGTTTCGCTGATCTGCGGCCGGGGCCTCGCCCCCCTGCCGCTGCTGGCGCCAGGGCTTTTGTCTGCCGCGGATAAATTCTGCCTGGTCACGGATCGCAAATGCTTCAGCGCTTTCAAGCGCGGCTTTGACAGGCTGCTGGGAGGCGCCTCAGGCCGGACGGTGGTCTTTGAAACCCCGAACGGCGCCGCAGCCAAGAATTTCAAAACTCTTGAGAGGCTGCTCTCTTTCATGCTGAAAAACGGGATGTCGCGCAGCTCGATTATAATCGCGGCGGGCGGCGGCTCGGTTACAGATCTCGCCGGGCTTGCGGCTGCGCTATACATGCGCGGGATAAAATGGGTAAGCGTCCCCACCACTTTGCTGGGGCAGGCGGACGCCGGCATAGGCGGAAAGACCGCCGTGAATCTGGGCGGATTGAAAAACATAGCCGGCGCTTTCTACCAGCCGGAGTTAACCATATGCGACACCGTCTTCCTGGACAGCTTAAACGCGACTGATCTTAGGGCCGGCGCGGGCGAACTGCTAAAATACGCGCTCATAGCTCCCGTTAAACCCGGCCGCGTGGTTTTGCGCAACCTGCCTGCCGCCCTCAAAGGCGGAAAAGAAGAACTCTCGGCGATAACCTCCGCCTGCGCCATCTTTAAGCTGGATCTGGTTTCCCGCGACGAAAGAGAGGAAACCGGCCTGAGAGAAGCTCTCAATTTCGGACATACCGCCGGACATGCTTTCGAAGCCGCCTCAAATGGCTCTCTCAGCCACGGGGACGCGGTACTCTGGGGCATGCGTTACGCCGCCATGCTTTCATACAAACTCGGAGTTATGGACCGAAAAGCGGCGCCGGCTGTACAGGCCGCTCTGCAAATTACAGAGCCGCAGGCGCTTAAAACCCAATGCCTGAATTTTGAGCGGTTTAATATGTTTGTCCGGCGCGACAAGAAATCCGCCGGCCATTCCAACAGATTCATACTTATAGTCAGGCCCGGCGTGCTTAAAGGGGTCAACAACATCCCGGACAGAATCTTAAGACAAACCCTCAGGGAGCTGGCTTAGATCATGAAAATATTAATAATCCACGGTCCCAATCTTAATTTTCTGGGGGAAAGAGAACCGAAAATATACGGCAGTCTCACTCTGAAAAAACTTAACTCCTTAATAAAAAAACACGCCGCCTCAAAAAAAGCGAAGGTTCGCGTGTTCCAGTCCAACTGCGAAGGCCGCATAATCGATCTCATAGCCGCCAACATGACCTGGGCCGAATGGCTGATCATAAATCCGGCCGCCTACACCCATTACAGCTACGCCATAAGGGACGCGATAAAAGCCTCCGGACTGCCCGCGGTGGAGGTACATCTCTCAGACATCTCAAAACGCGAAAATTTCAGAAAGAGATCCGTCACAGCGGCCGTCTGCGTGAAGCAGATAAAAGGCCTGGGGCATAACTCATATATTAAAGCCATAGACTTCTGCGCGGGCCAATAAAAAGGGAAAATGATAAAAGCCGAGAATAAAACCTACACTCCTCCTCCGGATAAATCCATCACCCACCGCGCGCTTATACTGGCCGCCGTCGCCGAAGGCTCCACCGTTATATCAAGCCCGTCCATCTGCGCGGATACGACCGCGACCTCCGCCTGCCTGAAAAAAATGGGAGTGAAAATCTCGGCCTCTCCCGGCAAACTTACGATCAAAGGCGTCGGACTGCGCGGCCTGAGAAAACCTTCTGGCCCCCTTAGCTCCGGCGAGTCGGGGACAACCCTGCGCATGCTGGCGGGCCTACTGGCCGGACAGGAATTCGATTCTATTCTGACCGGAAAGGGCTCGCTGTTAAAAAGGCCTATGGCCCGCGTCGCTGACCCGCTTGCGGCCATGGGCGCTAAAATAAGCTCCTCGGGAGGCCGGGCGCCGCTAACCATCCGGGGGTCCGGGCTGATCGGAACAAACCATAAACTTTCGGTCGTCAGCGCGCAGGTTAAATCAGCCATACTGCTGGCAGCCCTTTACGCGGAAGGACCAACGTCCATCACGGAGCGGCTGTCCACCCGCGACCATACGGAGCGAATGCTTAAACATCTGGGCGCGCGCATCTCATCAAGCGGACTGAACCTTTATTTAAGGCCGGGGCGATTAACCGCGAAGAATATAAAAGTTCCGGGAGATATTTCGGCGGCCGCGCCGTTCATAGTGGCGGCCTGCCTGCTGCCGGGCTTCAAACTTATAATAAAAGGGGTCGGTTTAAACCCTGGCCGCACGGGTCTGATAAGCGCGCTTAAAGCCATGGGCGCCAGAATAACGGTGAAACCCGCGGCCGCCGCCCTGGAACCGGAAGGGGAGATAATAGTCTACGGCTCCGACCTAAGGGGCGTAAGGATACGCCCGGATGAGGTCCCGTCCATGATAGACGAACTGCCGCTGCTGGCCCTGGCAGCCTCCGGCGCCCAAAGCGTCACCGTCATAAGCGGCCTGGGTGAACTGCGTCACAAGGAATCTGACCGGCTGAAAACAACTCTGGCGCTGTTCAAGACTCTCGGCCTGAAGGCCGAAATCGGAAAAGACAGTCTTATCATCAAGGGGAACCAGCGCATCCTGGGCGGAAAACCGGCCGAGACATTTAACGACCACCGCGTGGCCATGGCGGCCGCGGTAGCCGGCCTGCTAGCGGCCAAACCTGTGAAAATAAAAGGTCCGGACTGCGTAAACAAATCCTATCCGGCCTTCTTCACTGATTTTAAAAAAGTTTTTTGTAAAAAAACCGGAGGGTAAAACCTCCGGTTCGTCAGCACCCACCCCCCGCACATCCCTAAGGAACCACGCAACGGAAACCGTAATTCAAACTCCGGCTGCCGGGGTTATCTCTGCTGCGCAGAGCCGCACGCAGGTCGTCAGGAAAATTGCTCCATGACCCGCCCCGCAGGCCGCGCAGCAGCCCGGAATCAGGCCCTTTCGGATTATTTTTAGGGCTTTTTTTATAATAATTTTCATCGTACCAGTCAGCCACCCATTCCCACACATTGCCGTGTATATCATATAAACCATACTGGTTCGGCTTCTTCTGTCCCACGGGATGCGGCTGGTTGTCTGAATTCCCATCGTACCAGACGTACTTGTCAATCATGCGCTCATTGACGCCAAAATTATATTTTGTGTTCGTCCGCCCGCGCGCGGCTTTTTCCCATTCCGCTTCCGTAGGCAGGCGGCCGCCGGTCCATTGACAATAGGCGGCGGCGTCGTACCAGTTCACATTCACCGCGGGCTGGCGGTCCGCATTTGGGTTTTCCAACTCGCGCTCAGCCCGGCCTGTAGCTTTGGCAAATTTTTTATACTGCCCCGCTGTTACTTCATACTTATCAATGTAATAGGCGTCAAGGCGGACCCTGTGTCGGGGATTCTCGCCTGATTCCCCCTCACCGTCAGTCGCCCCCATTTGAAACTCGCCGGCCGGTATTAATGCCACCTTTTTCAACTCTTCCCTGCATCCGGCTAAACCAAGCGCGACATCAGTTTGCCTGGATGCGGTCTCCTCCGAGGGTTTAAGCCTCAAAACTTTGCCATAGGCGACGGCCGCGGCGACACATTGACCGGAATTTAAATGATCCTCCGCTTCTGTCAGCAGGCTCGCGCAAAGCGCGCTGTTTTTAATCTCTATTTTTTTCTTCGCGGCAAGGCCCAGCGCGCGGGACTGCCCTGCGGCTATGAGGGCGTTTTTATAATCCCCGGAGTAACGCAGTGATTCGGCGCGGGCGTTAAGCCTCTTTACCTGTTCAAATTCCGTATTGTTTTTAAATGAGCCATCCGCTTTTTTAAGCAATCCCGCCAATTGCGCGCTTTCTGTTATAGCCTTTTGCGTCCGTTCGGGCATTACCCTCCTATACCAAACCGCATAGCCTCCCCAGCCAAGCGCGCCAAGCAGCGCCAGACCCGCGGCGGCCAGCGCCAGGTTTTTAGCCATACTCCCGGCCACAGGGGCGCCGCAAAGCTCGCAGAGCCTGGCATCTGACCTGTTTTCACCGCCGCATTTTACGCATTTCATATCGTGAACTCTATTATAAATTATTTGCGATAATCCCTAAAGCGATATTTAGGTAATACTCTCTCCCATAACGCTTCCCGAAAGGACTATGCCCGCATAGGCCTAAAAGTGTTTTTTAATCAGGTCTTTTGCCTTAGACGGGCAAAGCGAAAGTAAACTAAACTTATGATTAGCACGAAAGCAGTTTGCTGGGGTTGAACCGATATCTGGGAGAAAAAAATGAAAACAATCATGAATGCTATTTTTAGCCTGCTGTTACTCGCGTCCTGTGCTAGCGCCGGCGCGTTAAAGGAATTAAATACCGCCGCCGGTGATGGCGTACGGATTGATATTCCTGTAGTTAAGGCCTACGCGGAGTTTTGGGGTTATAACCCCTCTGTTGAAGGAGCCAGCGGCATGATTGGCGGGAATGGACTTCCGACCGTGACACTTCAACTGGTCACAAATGATTCGGCCGCTACTGCGGGGTCTGGATTTGTCGTGTACCGCGGCACCATTAAGATACCAGGAGAGAAAACAATTAACGCAAGACTTGTCGCAAAACAGGGCACCCTCCGCATAACGGCTGATACCGGCAGCATGCTTATTAGCGCCGGGCTTACCCGCATAACGCTCAATATTTCTGGCACTCAGGAGGAATACCTGCCTGTGGTGCAGTCCGGAAATACCATTAGACTCAAAGGCCCTAATGGATTGGGCAATTTAGCTTTAACCACAATTAATAAGGAAAAGGGCCTTTTCGCGCTTTCCGGCAACGGCTCTGCCGCGGAATATCAGGCGATGTCGCTATTAATGATGACGTACCTATACGAGCAGCTCTCTAAATAACATTGTCAGCAATCCACACCGGGTGTCAGGCCGCTTTGTTGAAAAAGCAGCCTGACACCTTTTCCTTAAATATTGTAGAATTGTCTGTAAACAATGCCGACTTAGCTCAGCGGTAGAGCAGCTGTTTTGTAAACAGCAGGTCATCGGTTCAAATCCGATAGTCGGCTAATTTTAATTTTAACCGCTTTTTTTGATTCCTCCAAAAAAACTTTTCTTCGGGGTTCCCGAAATGCAAATGACGAGTAAAGTGAAAACCAATCTGCTCCGCGCCTGTCTTCTGCTGGCGATGTCCGCGCTGCCGGCTTCGGCTGAGATGGGCTCTAAATACAAATTAAATATCTATGGTTCTGTAAAGACCGATTTTATATACTCCGACCACGGCATCTCAACCAACGAGTATCGCATCTATACATCCGGCGGCCGCAAGGACAGAGCCTTCAGGGTTTCCTCCAGGGGCACGCGCTTAGGCTTTGATATTAGCAATGGCGCCAATGTGGCCGGCAAGATAGAGGCGGATTTTCTGGGCCTTACTGACAGCCTGGCCGGCGCGGCGGGGACGACAGCCGACCTGCGCCTGCGGCACGCATACGTCACAATGACCGCCGGCAAAACAGAGTTCCTGGCCGGTCAGACCTTCTATCCGCTGACTGCCGATATACCGGAAACATTTAACGACTACTTCCTGGGTAATTCCGGCGCCCTATGGTCCAGGGCACCGCAGTTGCGCGCCACATACAGGCCCGTAGAAAAGTTGAAATTTATCGCCGCCATAGTCCGACCCACAGCCAAACTCACGGACGCCGAAGGCACGCTCTCGGCTCTTCCTGGCCTGCAGGGAAAGATAGAAAAGGAGTTGGACAAGGCCAAGGTAAGCCTGGCCGGGGCCTCCGGCGTCTGGAAAAGCACTTCAACGCATAAAAACGCCGATGTGTCCGCGGTGGTGGCGGCTTTTAATATACCGTATTCGGGTTTCACAATGTACGGCGAGGCCTGGACGGGGCGCAACCTCTCAGACTTCCTCGGCGGGCTAGGCAACACTGGTTATGGGGATAAGGCTGTGCGGTCCAGCGGCGGATACCTGGCTCTGAAATACAAGCCCAGGGACACGCTATGGTTCAATACGATCTACGGCGTAGACGATCCGGATAATTCAAAAGTAGCCCAGAATGGCAGGAGCAGAAACGCCACCGCGCTCGTCAACGCGGTTGTAAAATTTGACGATTGCGTGGAAACCGGTCTTGAGATCGCCTCGTTGGAAACACGATACAAAGACAGCGTTACACGCTCATCCATGAACTACCAGTTCTCCGTAAAACTGATTTTTTAACCCCCGGCCTTTTGCTATAATTTGTTTGTACGGCCTGTTCGTCTAGTGGTCTAGGACGCTGCCCTCTCAAGGCAGAGATCATGGGTTCAAATCCCATACAGGCCGTGTTTAAATTTCAAACGGGCCTCCCCGCTCGGCGCGCGGCGGGATTTGAAGCCGATAGCGCCGCATCCGGTGGATGATAAGCGAGTCTGACGAGCGTCAGGCGCTACGGCCGGCTCCGAAGGAGCGACTGAGAGGGAGCGGAAGAGGAGAAATCCCATACAGGCCGCCATAATTTACAGATGGTAAGCCGGTTCCTGGCGGGAATCGGCTTTTAATTTGAGGTTCAAAAGGAATAACTTATGGAAATAGGAATTGTAGGACTCCCCAATGTCGGCAAATCTACGCTCTTTAACGCCCTGACAAAAGCGGGCGCGGCTTCCTCTAACTATCCGTTCACGACCATAGACCCCAACGTGGGAGTTGTTCCGATACCCGACAAACGCCTGGACGCGCTTTTTGAAATCTTTAAACCACCCAAGAAAGTCGCTTCGTATATAAAATTCGTTGATATAGCCGGCTTGGTCAAAGGCGCATCAAAGGGCGAGGGCCTGGGCAACAAGTTCCTGGCCAATATCCGCGAGGTGGACGCCATTGTGCAGGTGGTGCGCGTATTCGATAACCCCGATGTGGTACATGTGTTGGGCGAAGTTGACCCCATACGGGATATTGAAGTGATAGAGACCGAACTGATGCTGGCGGACCTTGAAGCCGTGGATAAGATGATAGATAAAAACACCGGAGCCGTGCGCTCCGGCGCCAAAGAAGCCAAGGATAGGCAGGAAAAGCTGGAAGTGATAAAGAAACTCCTTACCGAGGGCAAACCGGCCAAAGAAGCCGGCTACACCCCCGAAGAAGTGCGCGACCTCAATCTGCTTACGGTAAAACCGGTTTTCTTCGTGGCCAACACCTCTGAGTCGCCAAATGTAGCTGTGCAGGCGAAACTCCGCGACTTCGTCAATTCACGCGGCGCGATTTTAGTGGAAATTTCGGCCAAGATAGAGTCCGAGATAATAGAGCTGCCCGACGAAGAAAGGGCCATGTTCCTGAAGGATCTGGGCGAGGAATACACGGGTCTGGAAAAAATGATACTGGCCGGGCAGAAGCTCCTCAACCTCATCTCATTCTTCACCGCCGGCTCCGAAGATGAAGTGCGCGCCTGGAGTCTGCGCCGGGGTCTGAAAGCGCCACAAGGCGCCGGACGAATACACACCGATTTTGAAAAAGGCTTCATCCGCGCCGAAGTCTACTCCTTCGATGACATCGTCAAGTACCGCGACGAAAAGGTTCTCAAAGAAAAAGGACTTATCCGTTCCGAAGGCAAAGAGTATGTCATGCGGGACGGCGATGTCTGTTTCTTCAAGTTCAACGTGTAACCTACAGCGTTCATAAAACCCCGCATCGCGGCTTTTCTCCGGGAAGAGTCGCGCTTACCTTTATCTGAAACCAAAAACCATAGACTGGCGCAGCCTTTGCCCATCCAGCCCTTGACAAGTCCAGAGGCTGAGGGTATACTTTCATATCGGTGTCTGGGATTCACCTGAGGCTTTATGGCAATTAAACATAACCGCGCTTTTTTCGGGATCGCAGGCGTTGCCTTTTTTTTGGCGCTTGCCGCCGCCTCATTCCTGCACGCCGCTTCGCCAAAAGAAACAGCGCCTAAGGAGGTAATCCAGGCCGCAATGGAGGGTCTGCAGCCCTTCCTTGAAAGCATACCGCAGGAATCAATGGCGAATTTCGGATTGGACGGGAGAAGCCCCGCGCGGCTTGGCGCCCCCTATAAGCTCTACACCATAACCCCCGCGGCGATGGAAACATATAAATCGGACGCGCCCGCGGACACGCTTGTATCCGAAACATCCATGTGGCATTTCCCCGTTCTTGTGGGTGAAGAGACAAAAGCTATTCTGGTAGTCGACAACATAGATGGTCAATGGGAAGCGGTGTCATTGGGCTACCCTGAGGTGGCCGCCCAGACTGAGGCCATAACGAAACAATGGCCCAAATCCCGCGGCTACAATCCTTTGTTTATAGCCGTTTTTCAGGCTTCGGAATTCTTGTTCTCGGTGCCCGAAGCTGACCCCAAAAGCTTAACCAGCATTGATCTGTCGGCCGGCGCGGCCGCGAACAAAGGAATGGGGGGATACTCCCGCCTCGACAATGTTTCAGACACGCTATCCCGACTGAGACCTGAGGTCCGGGAGAATCTCCGCAGCGGCCGGGAATAATACAGGAGCGGTTTATGCGTTTCACCACATTCCCAAGTTTTAGTTTTTTCCGCGGACGCGGACGCATCGTCCTGTGCGCTCAATTATGCGCCTTGCTGCTCCTGTCGTCAGCGTACGCGGGCTCCGGAGTATCCCTGAAGCTGAAGTATCGCTGCCAAGAGCAAACCAACTGGTGCTGGGCCGGCGCCTCGCAATCAGTGCTGCAATATTATGGTTTCCAGGTATCGCAGCGGGACATAGCGGCATACGGCACAAATGGCGCGAATGTTGCCAACTACCTCTTCGGGGGCGTAGAACAAAAAAAGGGCATCGATGATATCCTTCTAAAGTTCGGCGGCATCAGAACCAAAGCTTTCAGAACGCCATTAGGACTGGAGCAAATCATAAGCGAATTGACCGCAGGAAGGCCTTTTATGTTTAGGTGGGGTTGGGATAACGGCGGTGGGCATGTTTTAACAGGTAAAGGTTTTTCCGGAGACCGCGTGGAAATTTTGGACCCGATGTGGGGGGTCAGCATGGCGCGCTTCACCTGGGTGCAACGCGGGGGCGGCCATACCTGGACAGCCTCCATGACCACAGCCCCCGGCGGCAAATAAACCTTTCTATCACCCCCATCTCCCCCCAACCCGGAACAATGACATCAAAAACCCGGCACAAGCGGGTCTAAAAAATATAAAATTTATGTATTGTGAACGCTTTAGACATTCAACTGAACCATGACATCCTGCCTAAATTAGGGCTGAACCCCAAGCAACTTGAGGCCGTGGAGTATTTTTACGGACCGCTGCTTATATTGGCCGGCGCCGGCACGGGCAAAACCAAGACGCTCACTTCCAAAATAGCTCTGCTCATTTCATCAGGCATCTCGCCAGCCCGCATACTCGCCATCACCTTCACCAATAAGGCCGCCCAGGAGATGCTGCACCGCATCGCCAGGATCGTTCCATATTCCGGCGGGATGTGGATACACACTTTCCATTCTTTTGGCGCGCGCGTCCTGCGCGCTCACGGCCGGCTTATAAACATCAAGCCTGACTTCGTAATCTACGACGAGGACGACCAGAAGAAGCTCATACAGCTTTCACTGGAGGAGCTGGGCCTTGAGAGCGAAAAGACCAAGGCCGCGATTTATGTTTCAATAATCTCCCGGGCCAAGGACGACCTGCTGGACGCGCAGTCCTATATGATAAACGCCGAGGCCTCCGGCGACCCCAACCGCGTGAAAGCCGGCCAGATATATCTGCGCTACCAGAAAAAGATCAATGAAGCCGGAGCACTCGACTTCGGAGACCTGATCATCCGGACCGCCGAACTTTTAAAAGCGAGCGACGAGATCCGCGAATACTTCCAGGAATATTTCCAATACATACTTGTGGACGAATACCAGGACACCAACCACGCGCAGTATGTGTTGGTGAAAACACTTTCCGCCAAGCGGCGCAACCTGTGCGTCGTGGGGGACCCTGATCAATCCGTGTACGGATGGCGGGGCGCGAACATCAGGAATATCCTGGAGTTTGAAAAGGATTTCACCGACGCCAAGACCATTGTGCTGGAGCAGAACTACCGTTCAACCTCCAGGATCCTCCACGCCTCAAACGAGGTGATAAAACACAACAAAGGCCGCAAGCCCAAGAATCTTTGGACGGAAAAGCCGGAGGGTGAATTGGTCGAGATGCTGGAGTATGGCACGGAGACGGATGAGGCCAGGGGCATAACGGATAAGATCAAATGGCTGACGGCCAGAGCCGGTTACGGCTATAACGATATCTCGGTTTTCTACCGGACCAACGCGCAGAGCCGCTCTTTTGAAGAGATGTTCAGGAGAGGCCGCGTCCCCTACCGCCTGATAGGCTCGGTCCGCTTCTACGACCGCAAAGAGATCAAGGACACCATAGCCTACCTGAAGATCCTGGTTAATCCGTCCGACACCGTGAGCCTGCTGCGCATTATAAACACGCCGGCCCGCGGCATAGGAAAGACAGCGCTTGAGAAGGTGATAGCTTACTCGCGCTCAAACGATATCCCCATTTACGAAGCCGTTCTGGCCGGAGACCTGATCCCTGACCTGACCCCTGCCGCGCGGCGCGGCATGCGGGATTTTATCGCCATGTTGGACGATGTGAAGTCAGACCTGTTCACGAACACTCCGACCTTGATGCTGGAGAAGATACTGAGCAAATCCGGCTATTGGCAGTCCATAGAAGAGGAATCCCAGAAAGACCCGCAGGGCACTATAGATCGCCTGGGAAATCTACAGGAGCTGGTTAACGCCATTAAAGAATTTGAAGACAAAGTTAAAAAAGAGGGCGGCGCGGCAACCCTTCATAAATACCTGGAGGAAGTGATGCTCGCCTCGCAGGTGGACGCCATCAATACCGATACCCACGCCGTAACGCTTATGACCGTGCATCTGGCCAAAGGCCTTGAGTTCCCTGTGGCTTTTCTCACCGGCCTGGAAGAGGGCCTTTTTCCGATAAACTCCGCCAATTCCTCCGATGAGCACATGGAAGAGGAGCGGCGCCTGGCCTATGTAGGCATGACCCGCGCCAAGGATAAACTTTATCTTACCTGGGCTGGAACGCGAAAGATATACGGCACAACTTACCCCAACATGGCTTCCCGGTTTATTTTTGAAAGCAAGATAATGAAAGGGTCCGCGCAAAGGATCGGAGAAGAGGAAATGCAGGAGATTTCAGCATGTCCGCCGCCGCCTTCAATCCCTAGAGTTGGGAAGGGCCGCAAAGTGGGCCATCCGGTATACGGCCCCGGGCGCGTGGTGGACCAGATAGGATCCGGCGAGTTCGCAAAAGTGACCGTGGTTTTTGACAGCGGCGTAAGACAGACTTTTATGCTCAAGTACGCCCCGCTGCAGCCGATATAAGAGAGAGGTAAAGCAATTTAGACGCAAAGCAGTTTAGCGGATATGCAGACTTTACATCTAAACTGCTTTACATCTTTGCCTCTAACGAATCAACTGAGGAACTTGACATATGAATATAACTGAAAAAGACGTGGATTACATAGCGGAGCTGGCTAGACTTGAGCTCACGCCGGAAGAAAAAACGCTCTACACGGGACAGTTGGCCGGCATTTTCGGCTGGATGGAAGAACTAAACAAAGCCGACACTTCCTCCGTTGCCCCCACTACGAATGTTCTGGGCCTGGAGAATATCATGCGCGCGGACACTCCTGTTACTTTTGAGAACC